>Ga0172371_10000159_pt1 | contig 94786 bp, 77 predicted proteins | sample Lak12m_FD_114543 | JGI IMG/M metagenome (GOLD analysis project Ga0172371, IMG submission 114543) | Freshwater microbial communities from Kabuno Bay, South-Kivu, Congo - kab_022012_12m | ecosystem: Environmental > Aquatic > Freshwater > Lake | place: Democratic Republic of the Congo: South-Kivu...
AACGTCCTCGGCTCGGGCGTCGATGTGCTCGACGTACGGCGCCGCGTCGGCATGATCTTCCAGAAACCGAGCCCGTTCCCGATGACCGTCTTCGAGAACATCGCGTACGGTCTCAAGCTCTTCTACAAGCTCAACCGCGGCGAGCTGCGCGACCGCGTCGAGGACGCTCTTCGTCGGGCTGCGCTCTGGGACGAGGTGAAGGACAAGCTCAACGAGCCCGGCACGGGGCTCTCCGGCGGGCAGCAGCAGCGCCTCTGCATCGCCCGCACCATCGCCACCGAGCCCGAGGTGGTGCTCATGGACGAGCCCTGCTCGGCCATCGACCCCATCGCCACCGGCAAGATCGAAGACCTGATCGAGGAGCTCAAGCACCAGTACACGATCCTGATCGTGACGCACAACATGCAGCAGGCGGCGCGTGTCTCGGAGTACACGGCGTTCTTCTTCCAGGGGTATATCGTGGAGTTCGGCGAGACAACCAAGCTCTTCTCCAACCCCGATCAGAAGCAGACCGAGGACTACATCACAGGCCGCTTCGGCTGAGCATCGACCGGTCAGCGAGGACACCATGGGCATCCATTTCGAACGCGAGGTCTCCCGCATCAAGAAGCGCATCCTGGCGCTGGGGGCGCTCGTAGAAGAGAACATGCACAAGGCGTTCGTGGCGCTCGAACGGCGCGACGTGGAGCTGGCCAAGGAGGTCATCGCCACCGACGTCACGATCGACCAGACAGAGGTCGAGATCGAAGAGGACTGCCTCAAGATCCTCGCCCTGCATCAGCCGGTGGCCGGCGATCTGCGCTTCATCGTGGCCGTCTCCAAGATCAACAACGACCTGGAGCGCATCGGGGATCTGAGCGCGAACGTGTGCGCGCGCACCATCGAGCTGTCGCGTGAGGAGCGCATCACCATCCCCACCACCATGCTCGTCATGGCCGAACGCATCGAGGCGATGCTCGCCAGCACCCTCGACTCCCTGATCGACGTCGATGCCGAGATGGCGCGCCGGGTGCTCGTCGACGACCGTGAGGTCGACGAGCTGTTCGCGCGTCTCGTCACCGAGCTCAAAGAGGACATCCGCACTCATCTCGACCTTCTCGACCCGCTCATCGTCGTCTTCACGGTGGCGCGCTACCTGGAGCGCATGGCCGACCGGATGACCAACATCTGCGAGGACATCATCTACATGGCCGAGGGCGAGATCGTGCGCCATCAGGATCCGTCGGCCGTCGACGAGCTGCTCGAAGAGGAGAAGCGGCGCGAGAACGGGGAGTGATCCCGCCGAGACCGGCGGTGCTCGACCGACGGCTGTGGTGCGTCAGCGCACCTTGACGGTGACCTGCGGCGACCGTGCCGCTCCGACCGCGAAGCAGTAGACGATGGTGCCCTGGGGGTCGATCGGCATCGAGTATGCCGAGTAGGTGGCCCTGCGGCCGCCGCCCAGCGACTGCGTGCGGGTCGCGATAGCCGACGCCGGGACGGTACGGACGCGCCACTTCCCGCCGATCCGGAAGCGCAGGGTCAGCCTGTCGCCGGAGGTGAGGGCGGGGAAGGTGCGGCCGCGCAGGACGGCACCCTTGCCCTTCGCGATCGCGAAGGTGCCCGACGGCGAGATCGACAGCGTGCGGACGTCGATCCATGTGCTGCGCAGTCCGAGCTGCTCGCGCAACGCCTGGCCCGAGATGGCGCGCACGCCACGCGAGCCGATCGCGTAGGCCTTGACCACACGCGGCGAGACGCCGCGTTTGACCACGTAGATGGCGCGCAGAGCGCCGGGCGGAGAGTACGAGGACCCGAGGGCCCGGGACACGGCCGCGGCCGAACGGACCAGGGGATTCTCGGGCCAGAGGAAGTAGGGCGATCCCTTGTCGTAGGGATCGGCGACGCTCTTGAGGTACGGTACGGGGCCGCCGGACCAGACGTTCTCGACGTTCTCGGTGCGACCGCCGGAGCTGGCGAAGAAGTAGGCGCCGATGGGGTGGCCGTGGTGGGTGGGCACCTGACCGCGCGTGGCGTCGACCGCGGCTGTTGTCGCTTTCGCCTCGGCGCTGGCGCCGCCGTAGACCTGACTGCGGGTGGTGCAGTAGACGTCGAAGGCGCCTCCCGAACCGATGCGCTGCGCGCCGAAGGAGCGCGCCGCTGCCGCCTGTGCCCGCAGCGCCTCACGCGGCCACGTCGGCGAGACCTCGCGCGGCAGCACGCCATACAGGTACTGCTCCAGCGGCAGATGATTGGCGATCAGGAGCCCGGCGCCGCTGCGCACGATGCGCAGGGAGCCGCGGTAGCGCGCCCGCGCGCTCGCCGGCCAGCCGTTCTGGGTGCTGTTGGCCAGCCGCAGCGTCGACGAGCCGCCCGAGAAGACGACCGGCTTCTCGAACGTCCAGCTCTGCCCCCCGGCCTTGACCCGGTAGGCGCTGCCCGACCAGGTCACCGTGGCCTGCGTCCCGGCGGGGATCTCCTCGGCGTCGGCGCCAGGCGCATCGACGGTCCAGGTCCGGCCGCAGCTGATGCGGACGCTCGGTTGCGACTCCGCCAGCAACACGCGGATCGTCTTGTCGGCGGTGCGGCCGATCTGCACACCGGTGTAGTAGTGCTTGATGATCCGCTGCCACGTCCAGCCGCGGCGAGCGGCACCGCAGGCGCCGTACTGCGACATGCCGACCCCGTGGCCGTAGCCCCGGCCGACAAGGGTGAAGCGGGTGGCCTCACCGGCCGCCTCTGCCGCCGGCACGGCGACGGTCCCTGCGGCCAGCGCCAGGAGTGCCGTCAGGATGACGGAGCGGAGCATCGTGGTTCGGCTTCTGTGCATCACCTTTCCCGTCCGGCTTCCGACGGAGGCCGGTGTCCGTGCTCCCCTCACTGTCGGCAGAAACGCCCGGCGCCTGAACCGTTCTCGAGCGCGGGCGTGAAGGCTTCGGCAGGCCGCCGCCGAAGGCTGCCGTAAGCCCAACCGGCCGGCCGGCGTTCCTGTGGACGCCGTAGTGTATGGTAGCCGACGTCCGGCTCAAGAGTGGCAGGGTGCTGTCGATAGACACGAGTGATGGCGTACGCTCATCCGACAGAGGTGACACGGGTCCGGCGCGCGGCGAGCGGCGTGCTCGCCTTGGCGATCGCAGGCGCCGTCTCGCTCGCCATCCTGCTCGCAGCGTTGCTCATGTCGCCTTCCGAGGCAGGGGCCAGGAAGTATCGCGATGTCTCCAGCGGACACTGGGCGCGCGCCTACATCTCGTGGGTCACCGACCAGCGGATCGGCGGGCAGCGGCTCCTCGACGACTTTGGCAGCAGCTTCCGGCCCAACCGTGCCCTGACCAGGGCGCAGGCGGCTCGCGTGCTGGTGCTCGCGGCGCAGCGCCAGAAGACGGCGTTCAAGGCCATGGAGATCGTCGACGTGCCGCCCGACCACCCCTACCACGACGATATCCAGCGCGCAACGAAGCTCGCCCTGCTGGGCATCTACAAGGATGGATTCCGGCCCGATGAGCCGATCGCGCTCTGGCAGTTCCACAGGGCCGCCGTGCGGGTGGCCCGGCTGCGCTTCCCTGCCGAGGATTGGTCGATGCTGAAGGCTCTCGACCGCCGCAACTGGGAGCCGAACCCCGGCTGGAAGCCCGGCGTCCCCAAATACTTCGCGACCGAGGTGGCAGCCCGTTACCTCGGTCTGCGGTTCAACCACCCGGCCGGCGACGACCGCCTCGAACTGGGGCCCATGGATCCGGTGCGTCGCGATGAAGCGGCGTACACCGTCTACCAGCTACTGCGTCTGCCGCAGTGGCGGGTGTACTCGCTGCGCACCTTCAACAAGGTCCGCTTCCCCAGGCTCAGCGAGCGACAGAAAGAGATCCTCAGCTTTGCCTTCAAGTGGGTCGGCTACCCGCACATCTACGGCGGCGAGTTCCCCACCGTCGAGTCGCCGTACGGCCGTCAGGAGCACGGTGGGTTCGATTGCTCCGGCTTCACCTGGTGGGTGATGAAGATCAAGCATGCCTACCCGATCCCCCTGTCGCAGCGCTCGGCGGCGCAGATGGCAGCCGGAGCCAAGCCACGCATCAAGAGGGGCGCGCTCGAGGCGTGTGACCTGATCTTCTTTGGACCGTCGGGCCCGGAATCATCAGCAGCTTCAAGCTACCACGCGGCTCTCTACATCGGTGACGGCTGGTTCATCCACTCCACCGGCTCGTCGGCCGGCGTGAGCCTGGCGTCCATCTCCTGGCCGGGCTGGGCCTGGACGACCGATCTGATGTGGGGCCGCCGGCTGCTCAAGAAGGCCGAGCTGCGCGTGGTCCGCTAGTCTCCGACTCGCTACCCGCCATCAGCACTCGGGTCGCTCGCCGCCTCCACGGCATGCCACAGGACCGGGACGGGCTGTCTTCGCACTTCTTGACCGGACCCGGCGATGTCAGATGGACTCGTCGGTGCTCAGTTCGCCGTCTGCCTCGGTCGACATGAGGTCCAGGACCCGGTCGTCGGTCATGGCGCGGCCCATGAACAGGACACTGCCGCCGGCCCACAACGTCACCCGGGCTCCGACTGGGAAACGGAAGACCTGACCGCCGTGGACGACCGCGGTGAGAAGGGAGTGGTCGACCTGGCGCACCACCTCGCAGCGCTCGACCGGAAACGGGACTCCGTCGTCGATCTGCAGGTGCGGATCTCTCTCTGGTCCGATCAGCACGACGGCCTCCGATGCTGCCGCAGGCTCGCGATCCCGCAGTATAGCAGGGCCCTGTGGAGTACTATAGAGGCGAAGGACGTCGTCGGCTGAAAGGCGCAGCCGGATGGGCCTGCCGCTGTTCGTACGGGTGGCCATGTCTCGCTGCACCAGCTCCAAGAGCAGGCTGATACGCCTTCTTGACGGTCGCTGGCGGAAGGTCTGGGCAGCTTCATCGGACCTGATGCCTGTCGGCCTGAGCCAAGGGACGACCGGCGGTGGGCGGAGGGAGCCGCAGACACCGCCGCAACGACGGCAAAGGAGTGGCCATGCAACGAGTCTTCCGGCGACGGAGTCACCGCGGCAAAGCGTTCCTGCTGGCACTGGTCGTCGGCCTGCTGGCGGCCCTGTCCGTGACCACGGTGGTCCTGGCAGAGAGCCCGTCTCCGGCCGACAAGCTCATCCTGCGCGCCGGCTGGACCAACGACCCCGACAACCTCAACCCTTTCATCGGCTACGAATCGTCGTCCTACGAGGTCTGGCGGCTCAACTACAACCTGCTGACCGGCTGGAACGCCGCGACGCTGGAGCCGCAGCCGGAGCTTGCTGAGAGCTGGGAGGTCTCTGAGGACGGCAAGGTGTGGACGTTCAAGATCCGTCAGGATGCCACGTGGCAGGACGGCACGCCGCTGACGGCCAAGGACGTGGCCTGGACGTACAACACGATCATCGAAGAAGAGCTCAGCGCGTTCACGCTCTACACCGAGTTCATCGAGAGGGTCGAGACACCGGACGACTACACGGCGGTGTTCGTGTGCAGTCAGCCGAAGGCGAACATGCTCGGCCTCTGGGTCTTCATCCTGCCCGAGCACATCTGGAGCAAGATCCCGGCCAAGGCTCTCGCCGAGACCTTCGAGAACGAGCCCCCGATCATCGGTAGCGGTCCCTTCCAGGTCGTCGAGTGGAAGAAGGGCGAGTTCCTGCGCATGGAAGCCAACAAGGACTACTGGGGCGGCGCGCCGACGATCGACGAGGTCATCTTCCAGACCTACAACAACTCCGACACGATGGCCCAGGACCTCAAGGCCGGCGCTCTCGACTGCGCCTGGAACATCCCGACGGCGCAGGTCGAGCCGCTCGACGCGCTCCCGGATGTGACCGCGCACGGCTACACGCCGGTGGGCATGGACGAACTGGGCTTCAACTGCTACGAGGGCGAGGCTTCGCTGGGGCATCCGGTGCTGCGCGACCCGGCCTTCCGACGGGCGTTGAACTACGCCGTCGACAAGGAGCAGGTCAAGCAGATCGCCTACTCGGGCTTCGGTATCCCCGGCCTGAGCATCATCCAGCCGGACAAGTACACCGACCCGGATTGGCACTGGCAGCCGCCCGAGCCCTACGAGTTCGACCTCGAGAAGGCCAAGGCCGAGCTCGACGCGGCGGGCTACACCGACGAGGATGGCGACGGTGTACGCGAGTACGAGGGCGAGCCGATCACCTTGCGCCTCTACGCGCGCAGCGAGTCCGCCGAGAGTCAGAAGTCCGGCAAGCTCATCACCGGGTGGTTTGAACAAGTCGGCCTGGATATCAAGTACGAGGTCATCGACGACGGCGTGCTCGGCGACAAGCAGTTCAACTACAACGACGACGACGAGTTCGCGCCCGACTTCGACATGTTCATCTGGGGCTGGGGCGGAGATATCGACCCCAACTTCATCCTCTCGATCTTCACCACCGATCAGATCGAGAGCTGGAGCGACTGCAACTGGAGCAACGAGGAGTACGACGAGCTCTTCAGCGAGCAGCAACGCACCATCGACCCGGATGCACGCAAGCAGATCATCGACCGCATGCAGGAGATCTGGTACGAGGAGAGTCCGTACATCATCCTGCAGTACCCCGACAACTTCGAGGCGTACAACACCGGCAAGTGGACCGGCTGGACCCGTTCGCCGGCTGAGGTCGGCAGCGTGTGGTACAACGCGACCGTCTACGATACGTACCTCAACCTCAAGCCGAACACCGAGGCCACGACGAGCGGCGGCACCAACACGGGGCTGATCGTCGGCATCATCGTGGGTGCAGTGGTGGTGATCGGCATCGTCCTGCTGATCCTTCTGCGGAGGCGGCCCAAGGCCACAGAAGAGGTCTGATGCGTCGGCGGCCGGCCGGGGGCGACAGTCCCGACCCGGACGGTCTCTACTGAGTGAAGGGGGGCGGCGCACCTCAGGGTGCGCCGCCCCCCTTCGCGTTCCCCCGTTCGACGCTCCTCAGCCGGCGGCCGTCGCCGGCTCGAGGTAGGGCAGCCAGGAGTCGTGGATGTCGTCGACGTACATGTAGACGAAGCAGGTGGGGTCGGGTGCCCGCGGTGGGCGAGAGAGGCGCATGTCGGCGCCGGCCGGCGTCCTGTCGCCCTTCTTGAGGTTGCAGGGCGCGCACGAGGCGACGACGTTCTCCCACGTATCGGTGCCGCCCTTTGAGCGCGGCACCACGTGATCGACGGTGAGCCGCTTGTCGGCGCCGCAGTACTGGCAGCGGAAGCGGTCGCGGGCGAAGACCGCGCGCCGCGACACACGACGCGCCGGGCCGCGCGGGACGTGGACGTACTCGCGAAGCTTGATGACATGAGGGACCCAGTGGCACTCGTGCTCGGAGCGACACAGCCGCTCGGAGAGGTCGAGCGCCTCGGCTTTGCGCTTGAGCAGGAGGACGAGCGCGCGACGTGAGGAACACACGTTCAACGGCTCATATGTGGCGTTGAGGACCAGCACCCTGCGCACGTCCGCATCGTAGCATAGGCTGTATGAGCATCCCATGAGAGCCCGGGGCGTCCCGGGCCCAACCTGCGATCCGGAGCCGGTCGTGGACCTCTTCTCCATCTCCGACGAGCAGCTGGCCGACGAGGCCCCGCTGGCCGCCCGCATGCGTCCGCGGCGGCTCGAGGAGCTGGTCGGACAGACGGGTGTCGTCGGCGAGGGCACCGTGCTCCGGCGCGCGCTGGGGCGCGGCGAGCCGTCCTCCATGCTCTTCTCCGGCCCGCCGGGCAGCGGCAAGACGACACTGGCGCGGCTGGTGGCGGCCGAGACCGGCGCCCGCCTGGTGCAGCTCTCGGCCGTCAGCGCCGGGACCGCGGATGTCCGGGCGGCCATCACGGCGGCCCGCGAGGCGCGCACTTTGGACGGCGTCCGCACCATCTTGTTCATCGATGAGATCCACCGCTTCAACAAGGCGCAGCAGGACGCCCTGCTGCCCGCGATCGAGGATGGGGTCGTCACGCTCATCGGCGCCACCACCGAGAACCCCTACTTCGAAGTCAACTCGGCGCTGCTCTCGCGGTGCCGGCTCTACCGGTTCGAGCCTCTCAGCGTGGACGAGGTGGCAGAGCTGGTGGAGCGGGCGCTGAAGGACACCGAGCGCGGCCTGGGACGGCTGCCGCTGGAGATCGAGCCGGGTGCCACGGAGTTCCTCGCTGCGGTCTCCGGTGGCGACGCCCGCGTCGCTCTCAACGGTCTGGAGGCGGCGGTCCACGCCCTCGATGTCGAGCCTGGCGGGGAGACACGGACGATCACCGTCGCGGCACTGCGGGACGCGATCCAGAAGAGCCCCGTCCACTACGACCGCCGCGACGCGCACTACGACACCATCTCGGCGTTCATCAAGTCGCTGCGCGGCAGCGACCCCGACGCGGCCGTCTACTACCTCGCGTGCATGCTCGAAGGCGGCGAAGACCCTGTCTTCATCGCCCGGCGGATGGTCATCTTTGCCAGTGAGGACGTGGGCAACGCCGACCCAGCCGCCCTGCAGGTCGCCGTCGCCGCTTCGCGAGCCGTGGAACTCGTCGGGCTGCCCGAGGGCAGGATCAACCTCAGCCAGGCGGCCACGTACCTCGCGCTGGCGCCGAAGAGCAATGCCGCCTATCTCGCGATCGATGCCGCCCTCGCCGATGTGCGCGCCGAAGGCACCCTGCCGCCGCCACCGCATCTTCGTGACGGGAGCTATCGCGGCGCCGCCAGGCTCGGTCACGGCGTCGGGTACAAGTATCCGCATGACTTCGGCGGCTACGTCGCGCAGCGGTACCTGCCGGCGGAACTGGCCGGCCGACGCTACTACCGTCCGGTCCGCGGCGTCGAGCGTCGACTGGCGGAACGGCTCGGCATGACGGCCGACGAAGAAGCTAAGGATTCTCCGGAGACCGCCGATAGGCAGGACAGGACGGATCCCGGAAGATCATGACGCTGCAGACGCTCCTCATCCTCATCATGCTGACGATCGTCGTCGTGCTGGCGCTGGGTTGGTGGGTCGCCACCCGGGTGAAGCGCGACATCGATGAAGGTGGCGCGCCGGTCGGTGGTGTGCCACGCACCGTCACCGTCAGGCCGGCGTGTGCGCTGCAGCTTGCGCGGATCTCCTCCGAGCCGTTGCTCGTCAAGCGGGAGGAGAACGAGCTCAAGTACCAGGTCGAAGACCAGGCCCTGAAGCCGCTGGCATCGCTGGCCGACCGCCGGACACGAGCTGCCCTCAGGGAGGCGGCGGTGGTGGTCGATGCGGTGTTCGGGCCGCGCTGGACGGCGATCATCCAGGTCTCGAGCGAGGCTGCGTTGACGGTCACGCGGTTGTCCTGAGGAAGGGCTGGCCGAAGCATGACGAGCGGAACGGTCCGGGAACGCGGCGGCGATCGGCACGGGCCGCTCAAGTGACAGGGGGGCTCGTCCGACATAGACTCGGCGAGGCCTGCAGGCCGGGTGCCGAGGCACTGGGCGACCGTTACGGGAGGCGATCATGAAGGGCGTCTGGAAGTTCGTCGGCGGGTGCTTCGTCGGCGCCGCCTCAGCGATCGTCGTCTCCCCCAAGTCGGGATCGGAGCTGCGGCGCAGCATGGCGCTGCGCTTGGCTCACGGGCTCGAGCGAGCCGCCGGTGAGGCACCGGAGGTCGGGTCTGCCCCGCCGGACGGACGGCGCGCACCCGAGGGGGCCGTCTCACGCACAGGCGGAGCAGCAGTCGTGTCTCCTGGCCCAGCCGGACCGCCGCCGCCGGTCGGACCGGCTGCGGTCACGGCGCCGGGCTCCGGGGCTGTGTCGGAGGGCAGAGTGATCCGACCGCCGGCGGTGATGACCGAGCCGGAGCTACCGGGACTGCCCTCGCTGGAGTCTCCCGCCATCGCGGTGGCGGCGCCTCAGGAGTCTCCCGCACCGCCGCCGCCGAGCGTCCCGCACGCCGTCCGAGCGCCGCTGCCGGAAACGTTCGCGGTGCCGGCGGCAGAGCCGGTCGTCGAGCCGTTGCCGGCCGAGCCGCCGGTGCCCGAGATGCCGGCGGAGGAGGCCGAGATGCCGGCGCCGGAGGCAGAGGAGCCCGAGGTGGCTGCCTCGGAGACATCGCCGGCAGAGGTCGAGCCGATCCACACGTACGAGCCGCCGAGCTTCGCGCCGGAGGTGTCGCCGGTGGAGGAGGTACCCGCCGAGGCCGTGCCGCCGGCGGCCGCCGAGGCTTTCGACGAGGAGGTCGCGGTGCGCCCTGAGACGGCGGTGCTGGCGGCGGCGGCGCAGTCGGCGGCCGCGATCGGCATGCCGGCGACCGACGCGGATGCCGCGCCCGGGGAGGCGGCCGGGAGTGCCGGCATCGACGACCTCCGGGCGCGCATAGAACAGACCAAGGCCGCCGTCCGCGAGGCGCTCGAGAGGCCGTTCTCTGCCGACGAGCCGGAGACGTGGCAGCCGGAAGGATCCGGCGCGGCCTTCGAAACGGACGTGGACGTCGCCGGCGATGAGGGTCCTGTCTCCGCGCGGCCCGAGGAGTCGGCCGCTGTGGTCGAAAAGACGATGGGCTCTTACGATGTCGATGTCCGTTCCGCGTTCGCCGAAGGGAGCGACGAAGGCGTCTGGGTGGTCCCCGAGGTCGTCGCTGCGGAGCCGGCCGAGACGATCCCGAGTCCGGCGATGGAGCAGGCAGCCGCTCCGGGCGCCGTGGAGGTCGCCTCGGCGCCGGTGTTCGAGGTCGAAGCCGCGCCGGTCGGCGCCGACGAGGTGGGCCTGCCGTCCGCCGTGGCAGAGGCCGAGCCCCTCACCGGGGCGGGTACCGCTGAAGCCTCGGTCTGGGAGCCGGTCGCCGATGAGGAGCCCGCGCCGGCCGTGGCCGCTGCCTCAGACGCCGCGGCCCAGGTGCCGCCGACATCCGAGCTCGATCAAGCGGTCGCCGATGCGTTCGCGATGCCGGACGAGACGTCGCCGGCGCCCGAAGCCGCCGCTGTGGACCAGGCCGAGATGCGGCGTCGCATCGAAGAGACGCGCAGCCGGCTCAAGGCCAAGGCCTTTGATGCCATGACCAGTGGCGAGGCCGCGCTCCTGGCTCACGAGCCGATGGAGCAGGCGCCGAGCGCCGAGGTCGAAGAGCCGCTCGATGACGAGGTACAGGCAGTCATCGACCGCTCGCTGTCGCAGGACGATTACTGAGGCGGCGGACCTGGAGGCACGGTGCCTGAGCGCTGTGCCGCCGCGGCCCGTTCCGTGCGACGCTCCGCGGGAGTCGACGAAGCATCGTCGCCGGGCGCCGCGCTGAGTCTCGGCGCGTGGCGCTTCAGCGGCACGTGCATGTGGTGCCCCAGATGCAGCGCGGCGGCGACGAACGCCGCTCCCAGCAGCGCCGCCATGACCGGGACGGTGCGGTCTTCAAGCAGCAGGAAGAAGTACCACCACACGTCGATTCCCAGGTCGAAGCGCGTCGCGAAGTACAGCAACGCGATCACCACGCCCACCAGACCTCCCCAGGCGGGAGCCCACGAGACCGGCCAGGCGCCGCGCCGGGCCAGCGGCCAGAGGACCGCCGCCGGCAGGATCAGGAACAGCGAGAACGCATTGACGAGCAGGACGAGCAGGCACGTCGTCAACAGGACGAGATGGACGACCGTGACCGTGTTCCGGGGCTCGACCGTAGTGCGTCGTTGCAGGCGGCGCTCCACGGCGTGCGCGTAGAACACGACGCCCACAAGGAGGGCGAGGAGGAACAGGACGCGGACGTAGCGCGGGCTCTGGGCGACCAGGGAATCGGGCGGTATCGCCGAGCCGGGGCTGCCGGGCAGCAGTCCAAGGCCGTTCGCCAGGTACACGACGATCAGCATGACGATCCAGGGTGCCACGCGGACCAGGTAGAGCAGCCAGGCCGGTCCGAGCGTCGCTCCCCGCCGGCGCGCCGCGGCCAGCAGATCGATCGTCACGGCCAGTACGGGGATGAGGAGCACCGCCAGGGCGAAGCGGATGGCGGTCCCGGAGAGGCGACGGTAGCGCGAGAAGAAGAGCGACGGGCCGGCCGCCGGCAGTTCGCCGGCCTGCTTGTCGAGCGTATCGACAAGCCGTTCTACGGCCCGGCCGGCCCGGCCGAGCGTCGCTCGAGAGACGTTCCGGCGGGTGTCGTCCACCGGCGCCAGATCGCGGCCGGCGATGCTGATACCGATGGCCGGGATGCCCCGTTCCACGAACGCAGCGTGGCTGCCGCCGCCGACCGGCACGGCGAGGTGGAGCGCCTGGGTGATGATGTTGGGCAACGGGGTCGGCAGCCGGGCCTCGGCCTTGCCGGCCGACTCGGCGGTGGCCCAGAGCCACGGCGGAGCGACGTTGTCGCTGGCGCTCCAGCCGTCGAGCGCGACCCGTTGTGGCTCGGGCGTGGCCAGCTCCGAGAGGCTCAGCGCCGCCACGATGTCGAGGTCGGGGTGGGCGTCGAGGAAGGCCTTGGTGCCCACGGCGCCGTACGAGTCACCGTCGGTCCACAGGAAGATGATGGAGCGCCCATGCCGCTCGACGCTGTAGATGCGCGCCAGCTCAAGCAGCGCTGCCACACCTGATGCGTTCTGATTGGCCCCTTCCCGGACGAGAGCAGCGGTGTCGCGGTTGGCGACGAGGACGATCGCCTTGTTCGACTGTCGGCCCGAGATGGTCCAGACGTTCTGCAGCGCCGCACCGGCACCGTCGATGGTGGTCTCGAACGGCTCCACGAACGGCTCCAGGCCGATGGCGTCGACCTGCTCGCTGATCCAGACGGCGACGCGGTTGCTCGCACGCGAACCGGCGGTGCGGTTCGGATACTCCCCGGCGACGGTGACGAGATCAGCGAAGGCGCGACGTCCATCGAATGCCGTCGCGTCGGCACTCAACTCGGGTGCGTTCGTCGGCCGCAGAGCGATGAGTGAGATGAGGGCGAAGAGGATCGCCGCAAGCCACGTCCTGCGATACAGCTTGAGGTTGGGCAGGACGGCCCCCTTTCGGCGGGTCACGGCATGCTACCAGACGCCTCTCGGAGCGGAAAACGGGATCGCGAGCCTGATCGTCAGGCTCGCGATCCCGTTTTCAGCGCTGAACGCCGCCGGTCTGTCGATCCGGCAGCCTCGTGAGCCGGCCGGCTGCGGTTCGCCGCACCGAGCACGGCGCGGCGCCGTGCTCAGCCGACCTGCGGCAGACGGGCCATGGCTGCGGCGATGGCCTCCTCAGGGTGGTCGTAGTCGCGCAGCTCTCCCGAGAGATAGGCGTCGTAGGACGAGAGGTCCAGCAGACCGTGACCGGTGAGATTGAAGAGGATGTTCCGCTCGACGCCCTCTTCCTTGGCGCGCAGCGCCTCGTCGATGACGGCCTTGATGGCGTGCGACGACTCCGGTGCCGGGATGATGCCCTCCGTGCACGCGAAGAGCTGCGCGGCGTCGAAGCACTTCGTCTGCGGCACCGCCACCGCCTCCATGAAGCCCAGGCTCACCACGTGGCTCACCAGCGGCGCCATGCCGTGGTAGCGCAGGCCGCCGGCGTGGATGCCGGCCGGCATGAAGTCGTGGCCGAGGGTGTGCATCTTGAGCAGCGGTGTCGTCTGGGCCACGTCGCCGAAGTCGTAGGTGAAGGCGCCCTTGGTGATCGTGGGGCAGGCGGTGGGCTCAACGGCGAGGAACCTCGTCTGGCGCTTGCCGGCGATGCGCTCGCGCAGGAACGGGAAGGCGATACCGGCGAAGCTGGAGCCGCCGCCGACACAGCCGACGATGACGTCCGGATAGGCGCCGGCCGCCTCGCACTGCGTGATCGCTTCTTCGCCGATGACGGTCTGATGCAGCAGGACGTGATTGAGGACACTGCCGAGACTGTACTTGCAGTCGTCGTCCTGGGCGGCCACCTCGATGGCCTCTGAGATGGCCAGACCGAGGGTCCCGTTGGAGTCCGGGTCTTCGGCGAGGGCGGCGCGACCGGCGTTGGTGCGGTCGCTGGGGCTCGGGTAGACCTCGGCGCCCCAGAGCTGCATCATGCTGCGCCGATACGGCTTCTGCTGGTAGCTGATCTTGACCATGTAGACGGTCAGATCCATGCCGAAGAGCTTGCACGCCAGGGAGAGGGCGGAGCCCCACTGACCGGCACCGGTCTCGGTGGCGATCCGCTTGACGCCGGCCTGCTTGTTGTAGAAAGCCTGCGCGACCGCCGTGTTCGCCTTGTGCGAGCCGGCCGGGCTGACGCCCTCGTTCTTGAAGAAGATGCGCGCCGGCGTCTCGAGCGCCTTCTCGAGATTGGTGGCCCGGACCAGCGGCGTCGGTCTCCAGATGCGATAGATGTCGCGGACCTCGTCGGGGATGGCGATGTAGCGATCGCTCGTGGCTTCCTGAGCGATGAGGCCCATCGGGAAGATCGGAGCGAGGTCGTCGGGGCCGGCCGGCTGTAAGGTGCCCGGGTGCAGTGGCGGCGCCGGCGGCTCGGGCAGGTCGGCGGCGATGTTGTACCAACGCTCGGGGATGATGCTCTCGTCGAGGATGTACTTCTTGTTCATGCTGCTCCACCTCGTCGTTGTGCCATCGAAGGCCGCAGGGGTCGGGTCTGGGCGCTGAGCGCGTGAGCCGGGATATCCTGCGGAGGGTGACCGTCGTGCGGACGCACTACTCCCTGTGGGGGTCCGGTGAGGGTCGGGCGGGCGCAAGGCCCGCGTGGGGTGGGGTGATCAGGCGCGCGGGGCGCGCCACCAGCGAGGGAACCAGATGCGGCTGATGCTGGTGATCATGCGCGGCAGTGTACCACACTGTGTCAAGCGGCCCGCGAAGCCGCAGTTGAGGCGCGCTCCGAGACCGTAGCGCGTCAACGGGACGTCGGCTCCGTGTCCGCCGGAGTGTACGATGCGACGTGCACCCGATGGAGGAGGATGTCGTGAAAGGCTACGGACCGGCTGCCCCAGACCAGTCGCCCCGCTTCGCCGGCATCCCGACGTTCCTGCGCCTGCCGCATCTAAGAGGCGTCGAAGGCATCGACGTCGGCGTGTTCGGCGTGCCGTGGGACGCCGAGTCCCACTGGCGCACCGGCGCGCGCTTTGGACCGGCTGCCATCCGTGAAGCGTCGCTGACGCTGCGCCCCTTCTACAACCCGGCTCAGCGCGTGGCCCCGTTCGACCTCCTTTCGGTGGCCGACTTGGGCAACGTCGATGTGGTGCCGGGCTTCACCGACCGCACACTGGCCGGCCTCAAGGAGCGGCTTCTGGAAGTCCATGAGGCCGGTGCCGTGCCGCTGTGCCTGGGCGGCGACGAGAGCATCCTGCTGGGGGAGTTGCGGGCGGCGGCGGCGATACACGGCCGGCTTTCCCTGGTGCTCTTCGACGCACATAGCGATACGTGGGACGAGCTCGCCGGCGCTCGCTACGTCCACGGCACCATCGTGCGCCGGGCCGTCGAGGAGGAGCTGATAGACCCGCAGCGGTCGTTCCTCTTCGGCGCTCGCGGCGGCGCGTTCGGCCCGCACGAGATCGACGATGCGCGTCGGCTCGGCTTCACCGTCGTGCCCTGGGACGACCTGGCCCAGCTCGGGACCGGCATGGTGGAGGCGGTGCCGGACGTCACCGGCGGCAAGGCCTTCCTGAGCTTCGACGTCGACTTCGTGGACCCCGCCTTTGCACCGGCGGTCAGTGGCCCCGAGGTCGGAGGTCCAAGCTCGATGCAGGCGCTGGCGCTGCTGCGCGGGTGCCGCGGATTGCGGATCGTCGCCGCCGACGTGAACTCCGTCGCGCCGGAGCACGACAGCGGCTCCATCACCGCCGTGCTCGCAGCGACGGTGGCTTTCGAGATCCTATCGCTGATCGCCTGCACGCGCGAGGACGACCAGCGGCGCGAGCAGCGCGGCGAGGGAGCGGCGACGTCATGAGTCCGCCACAGGCGGGCTCGCTTCCAGCGGAGGGCCTGCGAGTCGCCTGCATCCAGCTCAACTCACGTGACGATGTGGCGGCCAACGTCCGCTCGGCGACGGAGCTGATCGAGCGGGCGGCCGCAGCCGGCGCACGACTCATCGTGCTGCCGGAGACGTGGAACTACAAGGGCAGCCTGAGCGGCATCCGCTCGGCCGGCGAGACCATCGACGGTCCCAGCACCACGCGGATGAAGGAGCTTGCGGCCCTGCACGGCGTGTTCATCCTCGCCGGCTCCTTCTATGAGCGCAGCGACCGCCGGGGCCGGCTGTTCAACACGAGCGTCCTCTTCGGGCCGCACGGCGAGCGCCTGGCCGAGTATCGCAAGCTGCACCTCTTCGATGCGGTGTCGGATACGGTCGTCTATCGCGAGTCGGACGTGCTGCGGGCCGGTGACGAGATCGTGGTCGCCGAGGTCGACGGTGTGCCTCTCGGGCTGTCGATCTGCTACGACCTGCGCTTTCCCGAGCTGTACGTGCGGCTCGCCATACGCGGGGCTCGCATCCTGGCGGTGCCGGCCGCGTTCACCGCGTTCACCGGTGCCGCTCACTGGCACGTCCTGCTCCGCGCGCGGGCCATCGAGACGGGCTGCTTCGTCGTCGCCGCCGACCAAGTCGGGTTCCACACGACGACGAACGAGTGCTACGGACACAGCCTGATCGTCGATCCCTGGGGTCGCCTCGTCGCCGAGGTCGAGGAGGCGACCGGCTTCTGCATCGCCGATCTGGACTTGACGCTCGCTGCCGAGGCGCGCGCGGCTCTTCCATGCCTGGAGCACCGGCGGCCCGATGTGTACGGCAGCCCGATGCGGGAGGGCGGCGCCGGTACCTGAGCCGCCGTCGAAGCTGCGACCGGCCCGAGACGGCGCCGAGGTGGTCCCTCAGCCGGCGGCGGCTTCGCTGTGGTCCTGCGTCCTTGCCGCCGGCGCCCGTCGGGCGCGGATGAAGGCGACGATCATGCCGACCGCGGCGCCCGCCAGGACCCCGACGCCGGCCCCGACGCGCCAGTCGGTACCAGAGGTGCGGTCCGGCGTCCACGCCAGCTTGATGACGCGCGGCTGCTCGATGTCCTGTGCTATGAGCAGCGAGACGCGGTCGTTCTGAAGCTGCGTCTCGACGGTACTGCGTGTCTGGGCGACCGACTGGATGATCGTCAGATACGGAGCTCCGGCAAGGGCCTTCTCCGCATCGCTTTGGTCCGATCCGGCGATGGCGTCGAGGGCGTCCTGGGCCGAGTCGGCGCGGGCATCCAGGGTGGCGACCTCGGTGTCGGCCTGCTCGATGCGCTCCTCAAGAAGCGCGATCTTCTGCGTCGCGAACTGGCCGAGCTCGGCGGTGAGGGCTGCGGCGAGCGCATTGGCGCCTTCCGCGGCCGGCTTCGCCTGGCCGTACTGCACGTGCACGATGATCGTGCTGATCGGCTGGCTGGAGCTGCGGCCCACCTGCGGCGGGATCTCGACCTCGGTGGCACGTCGCAGCCGGCTGGCGGTCATCGGCGGGCCGGCGAGCAGAGCCGCCTCGTCGAGCACCCTCTGGCTGGTCGCCAGGTCGGCTGCCGCCGTGGGGTTGTTCTGAACGCCCGCGAGGTCGTTGCCGAGTGCGTCGGTGGGCTGGCCGAGGAAGATGGTCGCGGCGGCGTCGTAGGTGCGGCCGGCGTAGGCGGCGATGAGCGCACCGGCGAGGGCACCTGCCACCACGAGGATGAGGATGACCCACCAGCTGCGGGCGAGGATGCGCCCGAAGCCGCCGAGATCGATGTCGAGGTCGTCGCGATCGGCCATGGTCAGCGCATCATACCGCGCCGACTCATGCCGCGGTGAGCGCGGCGCGGACGTCGGCGGCGCGCCGATGCACGGCGCCGATGCCGGCGCAGACCGTCTCGACGTCCGCATCGGCGAGGTTGCCGTACAGGGGCAGCGAGACGATCTGGCGAGTCAGGCGTGCCGTGACCGGTAGCGACTCTTCGAACCGGCGACCGATAGAGGCGAACGCCGTAAGGCGATGCGCCGGCGGGTCGTAGTAGACGCGTGTAGGGATGCCCTCGGCGGCCAGGGCGGCCACGAGCTGGTCGCGAGTGACGCCGAGATCCTCGCCGACGGTGATCGAGAAATCCTTGTAGGAGCAGCGGTCGCCGTCGGCGACGCGCTGGAAGCCGAGGCCGGGGAGCTCTTCGAGTGCCTGGCGATAGAGCCGGGCGAGTTCGTTGCGCCGCTCCGCCTCGCTGTCGAGAAGGTCGAGGCCCGCGGTGCCGAGCAGGGCGCCCGACTCCGGCAGGCGGGCGTTGATGCCGGCGAAGAGGGCATCGTAGTCGCCTGGATTGCCGTACTCGCGGCCGAGGGTGACGTGCTCGGCCACGGCGGCGTCGTCGGTGGCCACCACACCGCCCTCGCCGGTGATCAGCAGCTTGGTCGGCGACGTGCTGAAGACTTGAGCAAGGCCCTGACGGCCGACCGGAGCGCCGGCGCGCAGGGCGCCGAACCCGTGCGCGGCGTCGTAGACGACCGCCAGGCCGTGCCGTTCGCCGATCTCGTCGAAGGCGTCCGTGTCGGCCGGTGTGCCGAACACGTGGACGGGGATGACGACGCCCTGACCGGGAGTGACGTCTTCCCGCTCGATGGCGTCGAGCACGGCGGCGGGATCGAGCGACCACGTCTCCGGATGCACGTCGCAGAAGACCAGGTCCAGCCCCGCCCAGGCGGCGGCCATGGCTGTAGCCATGAACGTGAAGCTCGGCAACAGGGCTGTGCCGCCGCGGAAGCGGTCGAGTACGAGCATGAGGCCGGCGGTGCAGGAGGAGACGCCGAACGCGTGCCGCACACCAAGATGCTCGGCCAGACGACGCTCGTACTCGACCAGTGCGGGCCCCTTGGTCAAGTTCCCGCTGGCGAAGCACTCGGCCCAGCGGTCGCCGACGGCGTTGTAGGGCGGCAGCGTCGGGCGAAGCTGACGGAGCCCATCGGGGTAGGCGGCACTGCCGCCCAGGATGGCGGGGGTCCTGCGTGTCACGCCGCCCATTCTACTCAGCTCCGCCTCGCGTCCCAACCTGCGGGCCGGGCTGAGGTGGGATCACGGGCGGTCGACCGGGGCAGTCCAGCACCCGCCCAGCGGCGCTCTGTACGCCGGGAAGTAGCCGCCGGGGTCGACGCCGCCACGCTCACGCCACATCTGGAGCGCACGCTCGTACGCTTCGTGGTCGTGCACGCAGCGACCCACGTACAGGCGGCTGCGCAGCGGGGAGAAGCCCGCCTTGAAGCGGAAGAGCTCGTCGTCGCCGCCGCCGCGGAAGCCGCCGCCCAGGTGCAAGCGGGCGGCGCCCAGAGCGGCGCCCCAGTCCATCGCAGCCACGAACAGCAGGTTGTTGGGCCGCTCCGCCAGCGCCGCCGCATCCGAACCGCCGAGATGGTAGTGGACCGCTCGCGGGGAGCGCAGGAAGAGAGCAGCGGCGACGATGGTGCCGGCACCGCTCCTCTGATCCCCATCACCTTGTGCCGGCCGCCGGACACACAGCAGGGCGGCACGATCGCCGAGAAGCTTGCGACAGTCGTCGAAGTACCTCCGGGGAAAGAGGTAGTACTCGCTCGCCGAGCGCCGCTTCATCGTGTCGGTGTACAGGTCGATGAAGGCCGCCCACGCTCCGTCGTCGTCCTCCTCGGCACAGGTGAGTCCGGCCCGTTCGGCCTTGCGGAGGTTGCGCCTCGTCGAAGAGCTCAAAGCGCTGCGGTGCTCCTCAGGCGTGGAGAGGCGACCCCAGACGGTCTCGTTGGCCGGCACCACCTCGATGCCGACGGCGACTCCCCGGCGGTCATCCCCGCTGCCGGGCGGTGGCATCTCGGCGCCCGGCTCCCGCTCGACGGCCGGCGATCCCATGCCGTGTCCTTCGCCCGCCGACTCCTCCACGCCATGGCACTCACCAGCCGCCGGTGCTCCTCCCGGCATACCGCGCTCCGTGCGCAGCAGCGGGTGGAAGCGGATGAACTCGCTGACGACGCCGTGCTCGGCGCACCAGGTCGCGAAACGGGTGCGGAGCCCGGCGAGCAGCCGCAGACGGACCTGATCGTCGGCCGCGGCGCCGAGTGCGTCGAGAGCGTCGGGCGACTCGGTGAGCGGCCCGGCGGCGGTCCGGGAGACCGTATCGGGTGCTTCCCGCTGCGTCGGATGCACGAGCGGTCCGCCGTACCCGTAGGCGCTGCTCAGATCGCAGCGATCGGCCCACTGCGGGCCGAGGACCGGCTCCAGGGGGCGCAGCAGGAACGGGTAGAGGACGGCGCCCTCGTCCGTGTCGAGCATGGCTCCGCGGGCCCATCCGTCGCCGTGGCGCTGCCAGAGGAGGTGGTACCCGGACGAGAAGTAGACGTCCTGGAGACCGAGCGGCAGCTCTGCGATCCGCGCATCCCACTCTGATCGCTCGAGCTCGAGGTCGAAGACGCGGAACACCGTCATCCTCCGGGCGACCGGTCGACCGGCTCCACGTCCTCCAGGAACTCCTCGCTGACGTCGTTCGTGGAGCCGCGGCGGAAGATGACGGCCGGCAGTGTGGCCAGCAGGATGCGCAGGTCGGTACCGAGCCCGAGCTTGTCGACGTACTCGTCGTCGTAGGCGATCATCTGCGACCGCCGCAGCGTGTTGCGCCCGCGGATCGCGACGAAGCACGTCATGCCGGGCTTGACGGTCAGGATCCTCTCGTAAAGGTGTCCGTAGCGCTGGACGATGAACGGCAGGTTGGGCCGCGGGCCGACCAGACTCATGTCACCGAGGATGACGTTGAAAAGCTGCGGCAGCTCGTCGATGCTGGTGGCCCGCAGCCAGTGGCCGGTCGGCGTGATTCGCGTGTCGCCCTCCTCGAGGTAGAAGCCCTTGCCCTGATCGACGGCGCCGACGACCATGGTGCGGAACTTGAAGATGCGGAAGACCCGGCCGCCGCGACCCACCCGTTCCTGGCGGAAGAACACCGGCGCGCCGCTGGTGAGGCGGACGATGAGCGCGACGACGCCGAGGATCGGCGAGATGAGTACCGTGCCGGGGATCGTGAGGCCCAGGTCGAGGGCTCGCTTGCCGTGACGGTCGTAGAAGCGGTTCGTGGGCATGGCGTCCGTTCCCGGTCAGGCCCGGGAGAGCAGGTAGCGGAGCGAGCGCACGGCGGGCAGAGGATCGTCGGCGGCGAACACGGCGCGCACCTTGCGCTTGCGGTAATCACGCAGCAGCTCCCCCAGATCCAGATCGCCGCAGCGCGCCATCTGGTACGAGACGTAGAGGTCCTTGGCGAGGTACGCCCAGGCGAGGTCGTCGCGGAAGAGCCGGCAGGTGGGCGACACGTGGCCGCAGAGATCGGCGTAGGCGAGCGCGGCCATGTCGAAGCGGTCGTTGACCGCGAGGCCGAACCAGACCGGCGGGCGGGTGTTGACCTCAAGCAGCTTGAACGTGTCGTCTCGGGTGTCGTGAGCCATCTCGACGTGAGCGATGCCGCGGTAGCCGGCGTGCAGCAGCAGGCGCAGACCCTGGTCGAGCACGCGATCGTCGTGGTCGACCTCGAAGAAGGCGCTGGTGCCGAACCTGAGCGGGCCTTGCCGGACCTTGCGCCCGACGACGGAGGCGAGCGGTCGCCCGTCGGTCGAGATGTAGGCGAGCAGCGACCAGATGCGGTCGCTCGAGTCTGGGATGAACTCCTGCACGAGGGTCTCGAAGCCGGCGTCGGAAGCCGTCCGCCACTTGGCGATCGCCTCGTCGATCGAGTCGGCCAGCATGACCTTCTCGCCGAAGTGCAGGGCGAAGTCCTGGCCCTCCACCGGCTTGAGCAGGAAGGGCGGCCGCAGACCGCTGTCGCGGATCGCCTGCTCGCAGTCGGCGTGCACGGTAGCCGGCGCCGGCACGCCGGCGGTGGCGGCGACCTCGGCCAGCCTCTCCTTGCGGCGCAGGCTCCAGGTGACGTCTGGATCTGGTGGCAGGGGGACGTCGGCGATGTCTCGCACCGCGTCCCAGTTGCGCAACACGAAAGCGACGTGCTCGTCGCGCTCGGCGAAGAGGACCAGCCGGCCGTTCTCGGCCGCCAGCTCCTGCAGGATCAGGAGGGTGTGCCGGTCGCGATCGGCGCAGTCCGGCGACGCCGGCACCACGTGTCGGGAACGCAGGTAACGTGAGCTGATGGCGAAGTCTGTGGAGCTGAAGGCGATGCCGTGGACGGGCACGCCGCTGCGACCCAGCGAGCGTACGATCGCCAGGCCGGCGTGCAGCAGACCGAGGACGACCGCCGGGCGGTCCTCTCGCGGGACCGCGCCGTGGTGAGCGATGGAGCCGGCCGTCTCGGAGGGAGCGTCGTCGCGAGCGCCGGAGCGCGGGGCGGTGCGGCGTATCGCCGCGGGTGGGGCGGCGTCGGCGACGGCCGCCTCGAGCGCCTCGGCCAACCGGTCGGCCATGAGGTCGCGGTCGAACTCACGCTCGGCCAGGGCGCGCGCGCCGGCTCCCATGCGGGTCACGACGTCGGGCTCGGCCGCCAGCGCCGCGAGAGTGGCGGCCAGGGCCGGGCCGTCACCGGCGGGGACGTAGGCGCCGGTCCCCTCCTGCTCGACGAGTCGCCGCAGCCAGCCGTCGAGGTTGACGACCGCCGGTCGTCCGGCGGCCAGCGAGTCGAAGAACTTGTTCGGCGAGTTGCTCTGGAGGGACGGGTACGGGGCGAAGAGCGTGAGGGTGACGTCGGCGGCGCCGACGATGCCGGCCAGGCGGTGCTTGGCGACCGGCTCCAGGAAACGCACGGTGTCGAGTCCGGCGGCCTCGGCCCGGGCCTGCTGGGCGGCGCGTTCGGTGCCGTCGCCGATGCAGACGAAGGCGACCCGCCTGTCGCCGGCGGCCTTGAGTGCGGCGGCGGCATCGACGAGCTGTGCCAGCCCGTTGGCGCGCCCCATGGCGCCGGTGTAGAGAGCCACGAACCTGTCCTGCAGGCCGTGTTGCGGGCGGAAGTCGGGGTCGACCGCGTCCGGCCGGAAGAGGTCGAGGTCGCTGGCGTTGGGGATGAACACCAGCTTGTCGGCCGGCACACCGCGGTCGATCAGCGACGCCCGTGAGCCTTCGCTCAGGACGATGACTTTGCGGGCTTCTGCGTAGAGGTCCATCTCGAGGCGCTCGGCCCAGCAGGCCAGGCGACGGCTGCGGAGCGCGCCGAGCTCGATCGGCACGGCCGGCCACAGGTCGCGGATCTCGAAGACGAACGGGACGCCCTTGAGGCGGGAGACGAGCACACCGGGGATGCCGATGGTGAGCGGCGTCGAGGAAGCGAACACCACGTCGGGTCGCGGCAGAGCCAGGCCGGTCACGGCGGCGGCGGCGGTGAATCCGGCGAACGACGCCATGCGGGCCGCGGCCGACATGAACTGGGAATACGGCATCGAGACATATACGACGTCGATGCCGTCGACGCGCTCGCGGGCGATCAGCCGGCCGCGCGGGCGCTCCGCCCGATCCAGCTCGAGCGCCCGCGTGTCCCGACTGACGATAGTCACCTGATGGCCGCGCTCGACGAGCCGGCGGGCCAGTTCGTAGGACCTCGTCGGGGTGGCCCGGCTGCGGGTCGCGAAGTACTGGTGGAAGTAGAGGACCCGCATCAGCGACCGCCCGCGCCGGCGCTGTTGTCGGCCTCACGGTCGTCGGCCTCGCGCGCGCCGCCGCCCGCGCCGGCATCGGAGCCGCCGGCGACGTCCCAGAACACCTGGTCGTAGTAGCGCACGGTGCGGCGCGAACTGCGCACACGAGCCTGCAGCGCGGGCAGCGCGTCGTCGGTCAGCTCGCCGAGGGCACGCTTGATGCCCAGGTACGGCAGGTTGAAGTCTTCTTGGTAGACGAACGTTGAGACGCGCGGGTTGACCTCGAGCAGGCGGTCGCCCTTGAACTGGATATTCGCGAACCAGTCGAGCTGCAGGGCGTGACAGATGTGGCGTGCCGCCGCGACCAGGTCCGGGCGCTCCACGGTCCTGAACGCCATCGCCAGGCCGGTGTCGATGGCCTCACGCGTCTTCGTTTGATGCAGCAGCATGCGACCGTCTTCCGCCAGGGCATCCACGGTGTACTCGACGCCCTCCACGTACTCCATGAGCATGAGTCGCGGGAACTCGACCGCGTCGCGGAAGAGGCTCACGAACTCGTCGAGCGTCATGACCACGTCGCTGGGGCGCTCGCAGAGAAGATGACGCACACGGTCGACGTCGGCGCGCAGCACGCGGAAGCCCCGCGAGCCCTTGGCGACCGGCGGCTTGAAACACACCGGGCGCTCCGGATACCCGAGACGGTGCGCACCGATGACGAACTCGTCGAGGCTCGTCGGCACGACCAGGTCGGGCTGCCGGACCGGCGTGTCGAGCAGGGCGGCGTGCATGGCCGCCTTGTCATTGCACGCATCGATGCCGCCCGGCTCGCCGACGAGGACCCGGGCGCCGAGGCGCTCAAGCTCCTGCTTATGACGTGAGACCGGTCCCACCTCCAGCGACGACTGCACGAAGAGGATGTCCGGTCGCTGCCGCTCGACCTGGTGCAGGAGCGCCTCGATGTAGTCGTCGCTGGTACCCCACGGCACCAGCGAGAAGCCGTCGCACAGGAACCGCCCGATGGCGTCGGGCCGGGCGTCGAGCGCGTGGATGCGCACCTCACGCTCGCCATTGCCCTTGAGCATGCGGATGAGCGTGGAGGCGCCGGGGCAGCCGGAGGCGGTGAGGACGATGGTGAGGGGTCTGAGCGTCATCGCGTTCGTGCTCCTGGTGGCCGGGTCATGTCGCTGCGGCCTTCACAGATCGTGCGCGTGCCGGTGTCCAGCGCCGCTCCTCAGACGACCCAGCGGTAGAGCTCGAAGACCTCAGCAAGGTCGCGGCCGACGTCGATGGCCCGGGTGAACGCCAGGTTGCGGACGTAGTCTTCACGGGCGTAGTTGCGGTGCTGCTGGCTCTGGTAGCAGAGGAGCGCCGCCACCTTCTTGTCGATGTGGCGCTGCTCGAGCGTGACGTACACCTGGTGGTTGAACGTGATGTTGTTCCACGGTATCTCGTAGCCGAGGAGCGTGGTGCGCTTGAAAGCACGCAGTCCCTCCTGGGCGATCGTCTGGTGGTCCTGATGGAGGTCGTTGAGCGACGGCATGAGCACCAGGTCCGGCCGCAGCTCGTTCTGGATCTCGATGAGCCGCTCGAGGATCTCCTGCCGGTTGGCCGGAAAGGTGCGGACCTCGAAGTCGAAGACGCGCAGATCGTCTTCCGGGATACCGATCGCGGTCGTCGCGTGACGGACCTCGGTGGCCAGGATGTCCCGCGGGAAGCCCTCCGGCACCGAGCGGGTAGCGATGGAGAACGCGGCGTAGGTGACGCGCGCGCCCTCTTCGACGAAGCGTGCCATGGTGCCGCCACAGCCCAGTTCGCCGTCATCGGTGTGCGGTGCGAGGACGAGCACGTTGGAGAAGAGCTCGACGGTCACCGGCTCCCCTTTCTCGCGCCGCGGAGAGGCGGCGCACCGTCGTGTGCGGGGGCGGCGCGGGGCACGGGGTTCAAGGTGTCCGCGACGCCCTGAGCGCGCGGCAGCGCCGCGCCAGAAGCTCGGCGTAGAAGTCTACCAGACGGCCCTCGATGGCTTCCCAGGAGAAGCGCTCCTCTACAGCGGCGCGGGCGCGGGCGCCCATCGCCGTCAGGGTCTCACGGTCGGCGGCCAGCAGGGTGCGTACGCCGCCGAGGTGCCCGGCGACGCCCGGCTCCACGGCGACGCCGCAGCCGACCTCGCGGACCACGTCGCCACGGCCCGGCAGATCGCTGACCAGCACGGCGAGACCGACCGCCATGCCCTCGTAGAGCTTGGTGGCCACCGTCGGCCGTGCGTACTGGGCCGTCTGCAGGGCCGGCACCCAGACGACGTCGGCGCCGGCCAGCAGTCCGGGGACGTCCTCCGGCGGCACCCGGCCGAGCACTGTCAGGCGGCCGGCCAGCTCTCCGCCGGCCGCCGCCCGCACCTCGGCCTCGAAGTCGGGGTTGGAGAACGTGCCGCCGAGGTAGAGCACGGCGCCGTCGACCTGCCGCAGCACGTCGAGCATGACGTCGACGCCGCGGGTGCGCGTGAGGCTGCCGATGTAGATGAGCTTGAGGCGTTGCTCGGCGACCATGTCGGGGCGCGGCTGCGCATCGCGGAAGCGTGCAAAGCGCGGGTAGTTGGGCAGCGTGACCCGCAGATCGGGGCGCGCGCCGAGCTGCTCGAACTGCTCGTCGACGACGGCCACGACCCCGTCGGCAAGAGAGACCAGCGAACGCTGGCCGCCTACGGTGGCCCTGGCTGCCACCGGTCGCAGCCGTCGCGGGATGTAGTACTTGCCTTCCACCGCCTGGGCGACGTACTCGTGCATGTCGTAGACGAGGCTGCCCACGAGCGGCCGCAGTGCGGGAAAGAGGGTCAGCAGCTCCGGGTCGTGGACGTGGACCACATCGGGACGCAGGCGATGCAGCTCGCCCAGCAGCGGCGCTGCGCTCAGCCAGCGGGTGCGGCGCGAACGACGCGGCAGCTCGCCGAGATGGACGCCGCTCGCGAAGCCGCTGCCGGCGCCCGGCGCCAGGTAGGTGACCTCGTAGCCGGCATCGGCCAGCGAGCGACACTCGCGCTCGAAGATACGCGGGTCGTCCGGCCGGTGGACCACGGAGACGTGGACGACCCGGGGACGTTCCTCGTCCCGCTCCGGCTCGCCGCCGCCGGTGCGCCACCCGGAGCGGGGCGCCGGAGCCATCGGGCCGGCTCCAGGCGGCTCCCCGTCGGGTCGCCCGGCCGCGGTTTCTGGGGCGAGGCTGCCGGGCGACCTGTCTGGAGCATCCGGCGCGGCGATGCTCGTCACCGTCGCGGCCTCGGCGATCCCCTTGTCCCGGGCGGTACAGCGTGTAGTCCAGCGCCGCACGACCTCGGCGGCCGGGAGGCACTCGCCGCCGTTCTGCTGCACCCAGCGGACGATCTCCCAGTACGCGTCGCCGTAGCCGCGGCCGACGTAGGGATGGAAGCGATTGTGGTGCCAGAGGATGGCGGCGGCACCGCCGGACGCCCGCATCCTTCCCAGCACCGTCAACGTGGCCCGGCGCGCCTCGGCGGCGGACAGGTGGCGGTAATGACGCTCCTGGAGCGTCGAGTCCATCACCGCCAGCGGCAGCTCGACGATATCCAGCGGCCGGTCGCAGGCCATGTTCCAGGGGCGGAACGGATGCGAGAAGCCGCAGCGGAAGCCCTCCTGCTCGGCGAACGCCAGACTGGTGTCGTAGGTGAAGCCCGTCTGTTCAACGAGCGGCAGCGAGATGTGGTAGAGGCACTTGAGATAGTGGTAGCGGATGCCACCGATGCGACCGCCGCTTGCCGCGGCGAGCGAGGCGCGGTCGGCGCGCAGCGACACGGCATCGATGGAGTCGCGGTGGTTGCCGTGCAGGCCGACCTCACGGCCGGCGGCGCCCAGCAGCTTGAGCAGTCCCGGTCGCCGTCGGCGGTAGGTCGCGGGCTGGTTGCCGTCGGTGCGGTGCTGGTGGCTCGCGATGACGTAGAAGCTGGACGAGACGCCGAGCGCATCTTCGCCGGCGATCAACTCCGGGAAGGTGTACGCCGGATCCCTGCCCTGCGGCAGGTCGTGGCGCAGGTGATGGGCGGCGGCGCCGAGCTCGAAGCGGAGCGCCGCCCAGCGGCGTCGGCCGAGTGCGTGCACCAGGCGGCGCGCCCACGCGAGCCAGCCGCGGGCGGTCCAGCGCCGCAGGCCGTCGACGTCGTGCGTCAGCGCCACGAGAAAGCGCGGGACCGGCGCCGGCCCCGGCAGGCCCAGGGCCGCGCAGCGCTCGATGAGGGCGGTGCGCAGCCACGCCGCGTACGCGTCGCAGGCCGGCTCGTCGAGGCGCAGCGCCTCGTTGTCGGCGAAGAGGCTGGCGCTGAACGGGAAGCGCCCGTGCCGGTCACGCTCCGGGCGCGTCAGCTCGTCCCAGCAGGCGAGCAGGACGAACGCCGACATGACGAGGTCGAAGGGCACGGCGAAGCCGGCGTCCTGCACGGGGAAGGCGCCGACCAGGCGGCCCGGCTCGTCTCCGGCGGCCGGCGACGCGCTCGCGATCTCCACACTGCGGAAGGACTCCGCCGGCAGCGGCTGCCGCGCGGCGATCAACTCCTCGGCTTGCAGCGTCGAGGGGATGGTCGGGACGCCCTCGACAGGTCGCGGGGCGTAGGCAAGTACGCAGCCGGCGGCACGGTCCGGGTCGGTCACGACGGCCGGTCGCATACCTGCGGCCGGAAGCAGGCAATCGAGGACCCAGGCGGCCTTTGTCGACAGGGCATCGGGGACGCCGATGAAGACCGGGACCTCGGGGAGCGCCGGCTCGCTCACAGCTCGATCTCCTGCGCGGCCGGACCGCCGGCCGTACGGCGTCCGCCTCTCCGCCGGCCGACCACCTTCGCCATACGCCATGCGTTGACCAGTCCGGGGCGGGGGTCGTCGAGCGCCATCACACCGTCGGTGCGGATGCCGCCCAGCGACACCAGCCACTCGCCCACGCCCTGCTCCCCGCGCTGGATCTCACGTACGCTGTCCACGCCCTCCTTCAGGGTCAGCACCCACTTGCCGCCGTCGCGTTGACGCGGCGCCGTGAACGGTTTCCCGATGGCATCGGCGTAAGAAGCGAGCGTGAGGTTTACCCCGCAGGCGGCTGCCAGCGAGTGCCAGAGCCAGTGGCGGGCGTTGACCTCCATGAGCTTGTAGCGGCCGTCGCGCGGGTCGCGCTTGAATTCGACCTGACTGACGCCGTGGTAGTGCAACTCGCGCAGCAGGTGCAGACCGGCTTCGGCGAGCTCCTCGATCCAGACGCTCACGGCCAGCCGCGCGGTCCCGAACGTGCGCGGATGCTGGCGCAGCTTCTTGCCGGTGAACACCGCCAACGGGCGCGACCGGGCGTCGAGGGTGGAACCGACCGTGAAGAGCTCGTCGTCGCCGCCCGGCACGATCTCCTGGAGCATGAGTGTGCCGCAATCGGCGCAGCGCTCGTACACCGCTGCGAGTTGGTCCGCGGACTCGATGATCAGCACCGGCCGCTTGAAGCGCGTCTTGAACGCCAGGCTCTGGACCGGCTTGAAGATCGCCGGGAAGGGGATCTCGGCGGCGCCTGCCTGCAGATCGGCGTGTGAGCGGATGAAGACGGTGAGCGGCGTGTCGACGCCGGCCCGCCACGCCGCCCGCATCTGCTCCTCCTTGTCGTAGAGCCGCACCATCGTCGGCCAGTCGGAGAACGGGATGCGGAACCACTCGTGCAACCGTTCCGCGTGACGAGACACCGGCCAGATGAACTCGTCGTGCGTGGGGAACACCACCGCCCGCTGCGGCAAGCTGCGGCCGAGCGCCTCGAGATAGGCGATGAAGTCGCCGCCGTCCCTGGCTGGATCGGGGCAGACGCTACAGGCGGCATAGCGCGAGGCGAAGCCCAGTGCCCGGGGGTTGGGATCGACGGCAAGGACCGGCACGCCGGCGCGGGCGAGGTTGCGGATGACGCCCAGGCCGTTGGCGTAGGAGGCCTGCAGCACGATCGCCGGCGGCTGTACTGCCGCCCGCCGTGCAAAGGATCGGTTGGTCACGTGTGCTCCTCGTTGCCGGGGCCCGAGCGGGGTCGTTGGCCGTCCACCCCTTCGAGCACCTCTCTGTAGATGCCGAGCTGACGGTCGGCGTTGCGCTGCCAGGTGAGGCCGGCGGCAACGGTGCGGCCGGCGCCGCCTACGCGCCGCCTCTCCTGCTCGTCGCCGAGCGCGCGCGACAGCACCGCCGCGAGGGCGGCCGCGTCTCGCGGCGGGACCAGATACCCGGACTCGCCGTCGGTCACGAAGTCCTCGACTCCCTCGCCGCGACAGGCCACGATCGGCGCCCCCTGGGTCATCGCCTCTGTGTAGACCAGGCCGAAAGCCTCATCCCAGCTCGGCAGAACGAACAGGTCGGCGCGGGCCATCAGAGCCACCACCTCGGGGTGCGGCAGGCGGCCGAGGAAGTGCACGGCGTCGGCGACCCCGAGCTCGACGGCCCGATCTGCCAGACGGTCGCGCAGTGGGCCGTCGCCGGCGACGGCCCACTCCACGTCGAGGCCCTCATGGCGCAGGCGCCGCAGAGCATCGAGGACGACGGCGTGGCCCTTGCGCTCGATCAGATACCCGGCTGTGAGCAGGACGCGGCGGCCCGGCAGGTAGTCGGCGGGTGGCACGGGGTGGAGATCAGCGGTGACGCCGTTAAGGTTGACGAAGAGGCGCTCCGGAGGTACGTGATCCTGCAGATATGCAGCGACTTTGCTTGAGACAGCGACGACGGCGGCGGCCCCGGCGAGCACCTGCTGCGTGCGGGCGGCCGTGCGGCCGCCCGCACGCAGATGCTGGTACACGTCGGCGCCGTGCACGGTGATCACCAGCGGCACACCGAGGTCGGCGGCCAGCCGTTCCGCGGCGGCGCCGTCGGGCATCGTCTGGTGCGCGTGGAGCAGGTCCGGCGCGGCGGCGCGCAGCGCCGGCAGCCGCCGCCGCAGCGTCGCGTGGTACAGGTCGCCGGAGCGGTCGAACAGCAGACGCCGCGGCAGCACCGGCACGCGCGGGTACTCGGCGATGATGCCGTCGCGGACGGCTCGCTGAGGGGTCGCGTGGCGACGGCGCAGGCGCGGGTGCAGCCACGTCATCCCGAGGGTCATGGCGGTCGGTGAGAGCACGTTCATCTCGACGCCGAGGTCGCGCAGCGCGCACACCTGTTCGTGGACGAACAGATGGCGCTCGTGACCGGGGGCGGGGTACAGGTGCGAGACGACGGTGACTCTCATCGACGGTCCTCCGGTTCGCGCCGAACGTCGTTCGCCGATCCGTTGGCGACGGCGGTCGGCACGGTCGTGCCGACCGCGAGGGCGGCGCCGGGCGTCGCGGGTGCGGCCGGACTGCCGGCGACAGATCGGCCTCCGGCCGCCGGCGCACCGTCGCCGCGCCGGGCGCGGACCGCGACCGCCAGGGCGAGTCCGTACAGGATCCACATGGGGGCGAACGAGGCGGCGGTGCTCGGGCCGAAGGCGCCGACGATGAAGCCGAACAGGGCGGTCGTCACGGCTGCCGCCAGCCACCCGTCGGTGCGCGAGCGGGACCTCCGCATGGCCCGCCAGCACACGAGGATACTGCCGCCGTAGAAGAGGACGAAGAGGACGAAGCCGGGCAGCCCTGAATTGACGAACACCTCGAACCACCAGCTGTGAAGGTTGCCGAAGGCGACGCCCACCTCCTCCGACTGCTTCGTGAGCTCTTCGGCGTTCCCCGGTCCCACGCCGGCGTAGAAGAACCGGTTGGCGGCGGAGAGGCCGGCCTTTGCCAGGCTGAGGCGCACCTCGCCCGACCCCTGACCGGCCTGCACGTCCTCGGCCACTCCCACCAGGCGGAACTGCCGCAAGAAGGGTATGTCGGTCTCGTTGAGCGCCAGCACGCCCATCCCTCCGATGAGGACGATCAGCAGCGCGCCGGTGAGCGCGAGACGGCGACCGGACAGCCAGCCGCAGCGTACTGTGACGAAACCCACGATGACCGTCTCGGCGGCGATCGTCACGAGGCTGGTGCGGGACCCGGTGAACAGGACGATCGCGGCCATCGCGGCCAGGAGGAGCAGGCCTCCGGCGCGGAGCCAGGCACGTCTGGTGACGATGACTCCGAGCAGGACAAAAGGCCAGCAGATCGCGAAGAACGTCGCCAGGTCGTTGGCGTTCACGAACCAGGCTGTCGCCTTCTGGCTGGTGGAGACGAGCGCCGCCGAGCCCGGCAGATGCCACCCGGTACCCAGCTCGGCCATCGCGAGCAGGACGGTGAGGACCAGGACGCCGGCCAGCAGCCAGAGCAGGGCGTGCAGATAGCGGGCACGCACGGCGCACGCCGCGACGCAGAAGGTCAGCACGAGCATGGCGGCCGTGGTGATGAGGTACTCCAGTCCGGTGGCCTTGTCCGGCGCCCACAGCAGGGTCACGATCATCCACGCGTACCAGAGGAGCAGCGCCGTACGCAGCCCGCGCGGTCCGGCTGTGACGCCGGCGGGTCCGAGCGCGATGCGGCACAGCCCCAGAAGGGCCAGCACAGCGAGCGCGATGCGGAAGGCGAACAGGGGCCGCGCCGACGGCGCCGCCAGAGCGGGCCCCAGTACGCCGAGCGCCGGCAGCGCTACGGCGAGCGTGACCAGGACGGCGTGCAGGCGCAGGCGCGCCAGGCGTGTTCGGGAGAGCGCCAGCGCGACGCAGACCGCGACCGCGACGCCGATCGCCAGGGCGTCCCAGGCGCCGCGCAGCAGCGCCCACGCAAGCGCGAGCGTCGCCACGATCCCGAGCCCGAGAAGCAGGAGGTCGCCGGCGGTGACGGCGGCGCGACCGCCGCCGGTGGACCGCGACCCCGGCGTGCCGTGTGGTGTCGCACCGTCGCGCGACGACGGCTCGCCCGGCGTGACGTGCAGAGCAGTGCCGCTCACGCGTGTCCTTGGCGGTCGGCGGCGGATGCGCCGGGACTCGCCGGCGAGTCTGAGGGCTGGCATCCGGACCGCGCCTCGCCCTGATCGGCGAGACAGTCGAGCAGAGCACCGAGGCGGCGCGTCAGCGTGCGGCCGTCGTAGCGGGCCACGGCAGCGTCGTCCGGAGCGGGCACTGCGCCGCTCCGGGCCTGCTCGACGAACCGCCGCAGGGGACCATCGGGCGGCTCGCTCTGCGCCGCGATCACCGCGCCGCCGCACTCCTCCAGCAGATCGGCTGCGGCAGAACGCCCGGGGATGTAGGCGAAGATCGGCCGGCCGGCGGCGAGGTACTCGAAGACCTTGCTGGACAGCGCCTCGGGCGCGTTGCCGGTGATGAGCACGAGGCCGTCGGCGGCGCGCTGATAGGCGAGCGCCGTGTGATGTGGCACGAAGGGCAGTGTGCGTACGCGCTCGCCCACGCCCAGATCGGCGGCCTGACGCCGTATCTCACCGCCTTCGACGCCGACGAACAGCAGCTTCACCTCGGGCGGAAGGGCTGCAAAGGCCTGTAGCACGCGGCGGAGCTGCTCCGAGCGCCCGTACAGCCGCCCCGTGTGGACCAGCCAGAACCCCTCGCCGAGGTCGGCAGGCGAGGAGAGGTCGTCGATCGGGTCGTAGCCGTTGGGGAGTACCGTGACCCGGTCGGCGAGGGGCGGGAAGCGACGGCGCAGGGAGGCGGCGATCGGCTCGGCCGTCGCAGTGACCGCCGCTGCAGGGTGCAGGGCCCACTCCTCGAGCGCGTAGTGCGCCCGCCGATGGAGCGGCGTCGGATAGTGACGCAGGTGGCGTGTGGCCCAGGGGTCGCGGTAGTCGGCGAGCCAGGGCAGGCCGCTCTCGCGGGCGAGGATCGAGGCGACCAGCTCGGTGCTCGGGCGCGGAAAGCTGGACATGATGGCGTCGTAGCGCTCGCTGCGCAGCAGGCGGCGCCCCAGCATCACCGCGGGACCGATCCAGCCGGCCCACTCGTCGGGCACGAAGAGCCAGTCGTTCACGGCGCCTCTGCGGCTGGAGCGTCGCTGCACGCCGCGCGGTGGCCCGCCGGCGCCGGTCTCGGAGGTCGCGGCCGCCCGGCCGGACGGCGAGCGGTCGGCGGTGTCCGCCTCGGCTGCAGACTCGACGGGAGGGACCTGGTCGCCGGACACGACTGCCTCTTGCGGGGCGCTCCGACGAGCGGCGGCGCGCCTGATGCCGCGGGCGGCTCGGCGCGCCGTACGGTACAGCCCGTCGGGCCCCGGAGCGGCCGCGCACTCGACGCGCAACCCCTCCGGCACCGGGGCCGGGCCCTGGGCGCGGACCGTGAGGACGGTGACGTCCCAGCCGTACTCCGGCAGGAAGCGGGCGAACCGTACCTGCCGCGCATTCCCCCCGCTGGCCAGCGGGGGGAACGGGTTGGCGACCATGAGAAGCCTGCGGCGGCTGCCGCGATCCGCTCCTGCCGCTGAGGTTCCTGTCTGATCCGGCGTCCGCTGCGCCGTCATACGATGCCTCCGCCCGATGGCATGTCCGTCTCCAGCTCCTCCTCGAGCTCTTCTTCCTCGCGCTCCTCAGCCTCTTCTTCGGCCGCGACGGCGGCTGCGTCGCCGCCGTCCTCGCGCAGACCCGGCGTGGCCCCGGCGGTCCCGCCGCCGGCGCCTGCCGCCACCGCGCCGGCCGGCGCGACTTCGACGGCCGCGGCACCGAGCTGCGCGCCGGCTTCGCCGGGCGCGACGCCGGCGGCCGCCCGTCCGGTCCGGCGGCGGAACGGGAACCGCCGCGCCGCCAGCTTCGCGCGCTCGCCGGGGGTGAAGAACCCGGTCAGCCAGAGCGTGACGGGGAACAGCGCCAGCGCCGGCGCCACCACCGCCTGTTTCCACAGCATGTCCCCAAAGGCCTGCTGCGGTCCAGCGCCGATGAGCAGACCGATGCCCAGCGCCGCGGCCAGCGCCACGGCGGTCGCCGTCACCAGCTTGATCAGCCGCGCCCACTCGTAGTGGATGGGATAGTAATGCTCGGAGATGAAGTACACCATGAGCGCCAGCAGCGCGTATCCCAGCAGTGTCGTGCAGGCGGCGCCGAACATGCCGTAGGCGGGGATGACCCAGAAGTTGAGCCCCACGTTGATGCCGCCGGAGATGGCGGCGATGACCGGGATGAGCTGGTTCTTCTTGGCGACGTTGGAGCCGACCCAGAAGACGAAGTAGGCGCTGTAGGCGGCGGTGGAGAACGCGAGCACCAGCGTCGTGGGACCGACACCCCAGTATGCCGGCTTGGTCAGCAGCACGCGCACCAGCAGCGGCATGAAGACACCCATCGCGGTGACCATGAACAGGCAGAAGGCGAGGAAGTACGTCGAACTGCGGGCGACCAGCCGCTTGTGCTGGAGGGTGTCCTTGAGCTTGGCGTAGTGCCACTGCGGCCACGCCATGCGGAAGGCCATCATGACCAGGTAGACCGGCTGCGACAGCGAGACGGCGACCGTGTAGAGACCGAGCTCGGCCTGGGAGCGATAGCGGATGAAGAAGAAGCGGTCGGAGAGCTTGAGCAGGTAGAACGACAGCGTCGTGAAGATGGCCGGCGCGGCGAACTGGACCATCTCCCACATGTGACCCCACACCGGGCGCCAGTCGAGGCGCTTCCAGTACGTCGGCAGGGCCAGCGTGTTCAGCACGAAGGCGGCGACCGCGTTGCCGATGAGCACGCCCATCGGGCCGAGGTCCGCCCAGACGACCAGGGCGACGGTGACCGGCACCTGTACGAGCACCCGCCCGACCGTGAAGACGCTGAACGTGATCGGCCGGTGATCGAGCCGGAAGAGCGTGTACGGCAGGTCGCTCCAGTTGGTGAAGAAGATGTTGATGAGGGCGATGTCGAAGTAGACGGCGTCGCCGCGATCGCCGGTGACCAGTTCGGCGACCTCCGGCATCGCGAGCGCCAGCGAGCCGAGGAGCAGGCCGCCCCAGAGGAACTTGACGTAGAAGACGTTGGTGATGACCCGGCGATGGTTCGCCTCGCTCTTCTCGTCGAAGTAGAAGCGCGTGAAGGCGACGTCGAAGCCGAGGGTGACGAAGACGTCGATGAGGGTCGCGGTGGTGAGGACGATGCCCAGCAGGCCGTAGTCCTCCGGCGTGAGATAGAAGGAGTACAGCGGCAGCAGCAGGGCGTGCAGGAGCTTGATGAGCGCCCGGCCGCCGCCGTAGATGACCGAATCCTTGAGCAACAGCCTGTAGCCGTGCTTCTCGACGGCGGCGCCGCGGACCTCGCGGCGTCGCAGCCGGCGGACCAGGGCGGTCACGCCGGCTCCGACAGGAATGCGTCGATGCGCTCGGCCAAGCCGGCCGCGGGCACCTCGACCACGTCGCTGGTGGCGACCGTCATGCGGGGAAGGGCCTCGATGCCGCAGCCCTCAAGGAAAGCGCAGAAGAGCCGGATGCTGCCGCCGTGCGTCACCAGGGCGGCCGTGCGGCCGCCGGCGACGGCGTCACGGACGGCCGCCAGCACCCGTCGCTGCTGCTCGACCAGGCTCTCGCCACCGGGGAAGCGGAAGCTCTCGGGATGCTCGCGATAGCTGCGCCATCTCTGCGGGTCGTCGCGCATGATGTCGGTGAACCGGCGACCCTCCCAGTCTCCCCTGCGCGTCTCGGCGAGACGCTCGTCGACGAGCAGCCGGACACGGGCCGGACCCTCAGGCCCGGACCCGGCCACGGCGCCGACCGGGGGCTCGACGGATCCCAGCTCGGCGAGGATGATCTCGGCGGTCTGCCGCGCGCGCAGCAGATGGCTGGTCACGATCCGTTCGATGCCGCGGCCGGCGAGGCTGCGTGCCTCGGCTCGCGCCTGCGCCCTTCCGTGTTCGTTGAGAGGCACGTCGGCCCAGCCCTGGCAGCGGGCGGGCTCCACGTTCCAGTCGGTCTGGCCATGGCGGACGAGATAGAGCGTGGCGTCGTGAGCGCGCCTCATGTGCTTCCTGGTCGACTCCGGGGCGGACGGGGGCCGGCGCCCATCGGGACGCGTCCTTCAGTGGAAGTGCAGGAGCGTGTCTCCGCGCAGGCCCAGACGCAGGGTCTCGAGCGAGATCACGTCCTCGGGCGGGATGTTGCCGAGGTTCACGTCCGCGCCGAACTCCTTGATGAAGGCGGTCTGCTGACTCTTGATGGGAGCCTCGAACAACAAGCGGTCGGCGCTCACTGCCTGGACGATCTCATCCAGCAGCCCGGCCTTGACCGCCCCGTTGGAGTGGAACATGCCGACCGTGCCGCTCTCGCGGCCCTCGGTGATGACCTTCCAGGCGCCGGCGTCGAGCTCCCGCCTGATCGAGTCGACCCACGTGCGCGGGGCGATGACCACATCGGGGTCCTTGCTGCCGACCTCGCTCAGCACCTTGAACTCCCCGGCGAGCCTGCGGATGAGGGCAAGCTTGTCCGCCTCGTCCATGGCGACCGTACCGTCCGAGACCTCGACGTGCCGCAGGCCGAGCTCGCGGGCCGCGGTCAGGTACTCGGAGAGTCTGTCCTGACGCAGGGCCAGCTCCAGCATCGTGCCGCCGAAGCAGACCGGGATGCCGGCGTCGTGGTAGCGGGCGACCTTGCCGGCGAGGTCCTGCGTGACATAGCCGGTGCCCCACCCCAGCTTGACGATGTCGATGAAGGGCGCCGCCGTGTGCAACAGGTCGTCGATCTGCGACGGTCCGAGCCCCTTGTCGAGGACGTGGGTGACCCCGTTCTCGCGAGGCTTGCGGCTGCGCTCGGGCAGGGTGAGAAAGTCCAACATGGCCGCCTCCTGGGCTCAGGCGCGAGAGCGCCCGACGAAACGCCCGTATGCTATCAGAGCAGAGCGCCGGACCGGCCCTCCGCGAGCGCGGGCTCCGCGCCTCCTGTGGCCGTGCCGGCCGCTCTCGGGTAGGCTGGCATCACGCGAGATCGACGGCGCTCGTGCGCAGCGAGGTCCAGGTGGAGACACGCATCGGTCGATTCGAGGACCTGCCGGACGGTGTGCCGGTCCAGGTCAAGGCGGCCGGCCGGCCGGTACTCCTCATACGGCTCGGCGACGAGCTGCACGCGTTGCCGGCACGCTGCACGCACCGGCCACGGCCGCTCGGCGGCGGGCTGCTGCACGGCGGCCGACTCATGTGCCCCAGCCATCAGGCGGCGTTCGACGTGCGCACCGGCGACGCGCTGGAGCCGCCGGCGCTCGACGCTCTTGTCAAGTACGCGGTCGAAGTACGCGACGGCGACGTGTACGTGGAGATCCCCGAGGGCGCCACCGGCCGCCGCCCGATGCCTATGTGGCCCCACGACCCGGAGCGGGACCGGCGGACCTTTGCGATCGTCGGCGCCGGCGGGGCGGGTGCGGTGGCGGCGGAGACGCTGCGGCAGGCGGGCTATCAGGGGCGCATCGTGCTCATCAGCCGCGAGGCGCACCTGCCGTACGATCGACCAAACTGCAGCGTTGACTACCTCACCGGCAAGGTGCACGGTCAACAGCTCGCCTTGCGCAGCGGCGAGTTCTACGAGCACCATCACATCGAGCGCCGGCATGCTGAGGTGACTCACCTGGACGTGCCCTTTTGCGCCATCGACTTCTCGGACGGCGAGAGGCTGCGGCCCGACGCCATCCTGATCGCCACCGGCGGCACGCCGAGGCTCCTGCCGGTGCCGGGGGCAGATCTTGAGGGCGTCCTCGTGCTGCGTTCGTGGGACGACAGCGATGCGGTCATCGCCGCCGCCGAAGAGTCGTCGGCGGCGGTCGTCATCGGCGCCGGGTTCATCGGGCTCGAGGTCGCTACCGGCCTGCGTCGCCGCGGTCTGGACGTGACCGTCGTCGCCCCGGAGGCGTTGCCTCTCGGGCCGTTGCTGGGAGATCGCATCGGGTCTCTCGTGCGTGATGTCCATGAGACGGCCGGGGTGCGGTTCGAGCTGGGACACACGGTCGCCGCGCTGGCCGGCGGCGATCGTGTCGAGACGGTCCGGCTCGACGACGGCCGTGAGCTGCCGGCCCAGCTCGTGGTGATCGGCATCGGGGTACGGCCGGCGACGCGCTTCGTGGACGGTCTGCCGCTGACAGACGACGGCGGCATCGACGTCGACGAGCAGCTGCGCGCGGCACCCGGTGTCTGGGCGGCCGGTGACGTGGCTCGCTATCCCGACACCTACTCGGGGTCCCGGGTGCGTATCGAGCACTGGCGCACCGCACAGCAGCACGGCAAGGCGGCGGCTCTCTCCATGGCCGGCAAGGGAGAGCCGTTCACCGGCGTTCCCTTCTTCTGGACACATCAGCAGCGTCTTGGTCTGGCGTTCGTAGGCTATCTGGAGGGCTGGGACGAGGTGGTCTTCGACGGCGACGTAGAGGGCGGCGACTTCATCGCCTTCTTCTTCGCGGCAGGACGCTTGAGAGGCGCCGGCGGCACCCGCGGTGACCGGCTTGGAGCGTTCGCCGAACTCATGCGCAGCCACGCGCTGCCGCCCGCTGCGCGTCTGCGCCGCCACGCGGACCTCGATCTGGTCCAACTGCTGCGGGAGGCGCCGCCGCCCGACTGACGGCTCCACTCCCCGGCAGGTCGCCCCTGTCGGATCCTGAGCGCGGTGTGCTATGCTGCCCGCGGTTTTGACCGATTGGTCAATGTGTTTGACCGGCCGTGCGGCGGCGACCCGCGGTCGCGACTCACGGAGGCGATCATGGCACGGACGCTGACCTCGACCCCGATGGCTGACGGCTTCCACATGCCGGCCGAGTGGGAGCCGCATGCGCGTACCTGGATGCTCTGGCCGCAGCGGCCCGACAACTGGCGGCTCGGGGCCAAGCCGGCGCAGCGGGCGTGGGTGCAGGTGGCCGCCGCGATCGCCCGTTTCGAGCCGCTCACCGTGGGCGTCGACGGCCGGCAGTTCGCCAATGCGCGCGCCATGCTGCCCCCCGAGGTCCGCGTCGTCGAGCTCTCGAGCGACGACGCATGGGCACGCGACTGCGGCGCCACCTTCGTGGTCGACGGCCGTGGCGGCGTGCGGGCGGTCGACTGGCGCTTCAATGCGTGGGGCGGACTCTTCGATGGTCTCTACTTCCCCTGGGACACAGACGATCTGGTGGCCCGGAAGATGGCCGAGATCGAGGACGTCGAGCGCTATCGGGCGCCGTTCGTCCTCGAAGGCGGGGCCATCCACACGGACGGCGAGGGCACCATGCTCACCACCGCCGAGTGTCTGCTCTCGCCCGGTCGTAACCCCGACATGAGCAAGGAGCAGATCGAGCAGGGGCTCGCCGACTACACCGGCATCGAGAAGGTCGTCTGGCTTGAGCGTGGGCTCGACCCGGACGAGACCACCGGGCATGTCGATGTGGTCGCCTGCTTCGTGCGCCCCGGGGTGGTCGCCATGGCCTGGAGCGACGACGAGTCGGACTGGCGGCACGAGGTGCTGGCGGAGGACTACGAGATCCTCTCGCGGGCGAAGGACGCTCGCGGCAGGCGCTTCGAGATCCATAAGGTCCCGCTGCCGGCGCCGATGTACGCCACCGAAGACGAGGTCTGGAGCATCGATTCGGTCGAGGGTGCGATCCCGCGTCGGGCCGGCGACGAGCTGCCGTGCTCGTACATCAACTACTACGTCTGCAACGGAGCCGTCATCGTGCCGGGCTTCGGCGATCCCAACGACGCGGTGGCGGCCGGGAAGCTGCAGGCACTCTACGCCGACCGCGAGATCGTCATGCTCCCGGTCGGTCGTGAGATAGAGCTCGGCGGCGGGAACATCCACTGCATCACGCAGCAGCAGCCGGCGCCAAAGGGCTGACGGCCGCCTGCCGCGGGGGAGTAGCCGGAGCCACCGGGTGGGGGATCCCGGGTCGCCGGCGAGCAGCCGGCGGGCCGCTCACCGGGGCGCGGCGCGCGACGGCCGTTCGGCTGCGGGCTCGGGTCTAACGATCTCCCGAAGGGTCCCCCTCCGGCGGCGAACGCCGGTCCGGCTCGAGCGGCGGCGCATCTTCGACTCCGCGTGCCTGCAGGTAGAGGTGCAGCATCTCTCGCCAGACGCGATAGGGACCGCGGATGCCGAAGTCATCGGGGCCGATGGTGCGCTGGATGCCGAGGCCGTCGGTGACCGCCAGGGCCACCGCCGCAAGGTCGTCGAGACAGGCCGTCTCGGGGTCGGCGGCGCCGGATCCGAGCGACCAGGCGTACAGCTCGCGGTAGCCTTGATAGAGGGCTGCAAGCCGCCAGCGCAGGCGGTTCTCGCGCAGCATGTGCGGCAGCATTTCGGCGAAGGCGCGCATGTCGCGGCGGTCGTCGGAGACCTTCATCTGGTCTTCCGTGAGCGCCTGGACCGGATCCTCCTCGGATCGTGTCTCGGCGATGCGGCGACGCAGCTCGACCTCCTGATCGTGCGCCAGGGAGTCGAACAGCGCCGAGACGAGGCCGGCCTTGCTGCCGAAGAAGTGGTTCACCATGGCCTTGTTGTGGCCGGTCTCATCCTGGACGGCCTGCAGCGTCAAGGCGTGGAAGCCTTTCTGCAGCACTATCCTGCGGGCCGCGTCGAGGAGCTCTCGTGCAGTCTGGGGCAGGAGCGCCAGAGGGCCGGTCTCGGGGAGCGGCCGGCTCACCGGCCGCTCCCCGAGACCGGCCGCCATTCCGGCCACAGCTCGGGCTCTCCGAACGCCGGGACGAGTCGCTCCCAGCCGGGCCCTCCGGACGCGGGATCGTCGACGATACCGACCGAGCGCATCAGCTCGTAGAAGGCGGTCTTGAGCGTGCACGGGACGGCGCCGGACGAGTACATGCGGCGCAGCGCCGGCGCCACGTGCGGCTCGCTGCTGAACAGGCAGTCCTCGAGCAGGAACACCTCATAGCCATGGTCCAGCAGCGAGAGCACCGACTGCAGCACGCACACGTCTGTCTCGGCGCCGGCCATGAGGAGCTGGCGGCGGCCAAGCTCCTCGATCGCCGCTGCGATCCCCTGCTGCCCACAGCAGTCGTAGGTGTGCTTTTCGTGGCGCACGCCGCGGGCCGGCCAGACGACCTCGCAGTTCTCCGGCAGCCATCCGTTGCGTTCCGGCCGTTCGAAGGTGGCGAGGGTCGGCAGCTCGAGGTGCGCCGCCATGAGGAGCAGCTTCTCCAGGCGCAGCACGACCGGGAAGCGAGGGCCGGCCATGATATCGAGAAAGGCCGGCTGTGCATCGATCACCACCACGGCGGGCCGGGTGAGGCGTGGAGCGGGCGTACGCTGCGGATGGATGCTGTCTGGCATGTCGGGAGGCCTCCTTCGCTGCGCCGCTCTGCCGCTGCTAACGACAGTTGATGTGACAGACCCATTCTGCGGTCTTGCCGGATCGGTGTCAATTGCCCTTTGCTCCCCCTTGTTGGCAGTATCCACGCATTCCGGCGCTCTGTCGACGCTGCTTGACGCGGGCTTGGCAGTCTGCAAGACTACTAACGTATGTTAGTAACGAGCGACCGGGCCGTCACATCGCACGTGGAGAGAGGTCATGCCGACAGCAGTCCCGCAGACCATCACCGAAGCCGCCGCGGCCCCCCTGGCGCCGCTGGCGAAGTTCCGCGGCCGTCACTACCTCACCGATCAGGACTACGCGCCTGAGGAGCTGCTCGAGTTGCTGCAGCTCGCGGTCAAGCTCAAGGCGCTCTGGCGCCAGAAGACCCTGACGCCGTATCTGGCGGGGAAGACCCTGGCGATGATCTTCGAGCATCCGTCGACGCGCACCCGGGTGAGCTTCGAGGCCGGCATGACCGAGCTCGGCGGACACGCCCAGTACCTGCGCCCCGGCGAGATCCACCTTCCCGGGCGCGAGAGCATCAAGGACACCGCCATCGTCCTCTCGCGCCTCGCCCACGCGATCATGGCGCGCACGGCCTTCCACGCCGGCCTCGTCGAGCTCGCCCGTTGGGCGTCTGTGCCGGTGCTCAACGGGCTCACCGACGACTACGACCACCCCATCCAGTCGCTCACCGACGCGCTGACCGTCTGGGAGACGGCCGGATCCTTCGACGGCCTCAAGCTGGCCTTCCTCGGCAAGGTGAGCGACGCCATGGCCAGCTCGGTGGCGCTCACGTGCTCGCGGCTGGGCATCGACGTCGTCATGGCCGGGCCCGCCGACCACCAGATGGCGCCTGAGATGCAGCAGCTGGTACGAGCCAACTGCGAGCAGAGCGGCGCCACGTTGACGCTCACCGATGACCCCGTAGAGGCGGTCGCCGACGCCGACTTCGTCTACACGGTCCTGTGGTGGTGGCTCGAGGAAGGCGAAGAGCGCGAGGCGCTGCGTCGCACGTACGGGCGCTTTCAGGTGAACGAGAGGCTCTGGGCCCGGGTCAAGCCCGGCGCCCGATTCATGGACTGCCTGCCGGCGGTGCGTGGCGAGGAAGCGACCGACGAGATCATGGACGGGCCGATGTCGCTGTGCTTCGACCAGAGCGAGAACCGCAAGCATCTGCAGAAGGCGGTTCTGCTGGCGCTGATCGGCATCGACCGGATGCCGGACGACCCCGACCTGCAGGAGATAGGGCGGGCGCTGCTGAGCTGAACCCGGCGTACCGCCGGCGGCCACATCTGAGTGTCGCGCACGGCCGCCGCGAATCTGTCCAGGCCGGCCATGAGACGCTCGTGCCGGGTCGCCTGGTTCCACTCGCCCCATGTGCCCCGCAGTCGAATCTGCGACGGACTACAGGAGCTCGCGCGAGCGCTCCTCGAGGTAGGCGGCGAAGGCGGCGGCGGCATGAGAGAGGCTGCGCCGCCGCGCGTGGACGAAGCTGAAGAAGCGCTCGATGCGGAAGTCGGCGAGGCGGGCGACGGCGAGGGTCCCGGCGGCGACCTCGTTGGCGACGGCGTACTTGCTGAGGTAGGTGACGCCGGCGCCCGCCATGACGGCGTTCTTGACCGACTCGTTGAGGCCCATCTCGAACGCGACGTCGAGGTCCTGCTCGCGCAGGCCGCGCTTCCGCAGGTGGGCCTCGAACACGTCACGGATGCCGGCGCCGCGTTGCTGTACCACCAGCGGCTCACGGCACAGCTCGTCGAGGGCGACATCGTCGCGTCCGGCCCAGCGATGATCGGGACGGCAGGCGACCACGATCTCGTCGCGGGCCAGTTCCTGGACGACCAGGTCGCGCTCGTGCGTCACGGCGCCGACGACGCCGATCTCCAGGTCACGGGCCAGCACCTGCTCGATGACCTCCCGGGTGGCCGTCACCCGCAGAGAGACGATGACTTTCGGGTGGCGGGCCCGGAAGTCGGAGATGAGCCCCGGCAGGATGTGCTCGCCGGGGCCGGTCGAGGCGCCCACGTCGACGCGCCCGGCGAGCAGTTCGCTCAGATCGCCGATCTCGCGCGTGGCCCGGTCGCAGTCGTCGAGCATATGCGAGGCATACCGGTACAGCACCCGCCCGGCGTCGGTCGGCGTGACCTCACGTCCGCTGCGGTCCAGCAACTGCGTCCCGAAGCGTTTCTCCAGCGAGCGGACCTGCTGGCTGGCGGCCGGCTGGGAGATACCCACCTCCTGCGCGGCCAGCGAAAAGCTGCCCAGCTCGACGACCCGGCAGAACAGTGCGAGATGCCTCAGGTCCATGCGGTCCGGCCGCCGCGATCGCCTGCCGCCGGCTGGGGCGTCGCCCGGCCGGACCGGCGCTGCCGCAGCACTCTCGTCGCCGCGTCGCCGCGGGCCATGCGGCCGGGCGCGCCGTCCGTGAGCGCTCGATCCCTCACGTCGCTCAGAAGCGCTCGACGATGCCGGCCAGAGCCTCGCGGGCGCCGGCGGTGACCTCCTCGTAGAGGCTGCGGCCGTGGGCGTCCATGGCGACGATCAGCGGGCCGAAGTCCCTGACGCGGAACTTCCACAGGCACTCGGGCATGAGCTCCTCGAACTCGACCTCCTCGATCGCCTCGATCTGGGTGGTCTCGAGGGCGGCGGCGCCGCCGGTGATGGCCAGGTACACGCCGCCGAGCTCCCGCAGTACCGGCAGCGAGTCGGCGAGCAGGCCACCCTTGCCGATGATGGCGCGCACGCCGTACTCCTCCATCAGGCCGCGCGTGAAGCGGTTCATGCGGGCGCTGGTCGTGGTACCGATGCAGACCTTCTCGTAGCGGCCCGGTCCGATCTTCCGGACGTTCGGGGCGGTATGGATCAGGGCCGCCCCGCTCAGGTCCATGGCCGGCCTCTCGCCACGGTCGAAGATGGCGATCTGAGTGGCGTCGCGGATGCCGATGACCGTGCCGTCGAGGCGCAGCTTCTGGCCGGCCCTCAGCTCGCGCAACGCATCGAGATCGGTGATCGGGAAGGCGATGTGCAGCTCGTCGCTGGTGCTCCGTGTCATGTCGCGTCGTCCTCCCCGCTCAGAAGCCGTACTCGACGGCGCCGTCGGCGCCGATGGTGGCGCTCGACCGCCGCGCCGCCCAGCACTGCAGGTTCACGGCCACCGGATTCTGCGTGATGTGGGTGTGGGCGTGCTCGATGGCGAGGCCGAGGATGGTGTTGCTGCCACCGAGGCCCATGGGACCGATGCCGAGCTCGTTGGCGGCGGCCTCCAGCTCGACCTCGAGGGCGGCGATCACCGGGTCGCCGTTGCGCGTGCCGAGCGGTCGCAGCAGCGCCCGCTTGGCGAGCGCCGCGCAGAGATCGGCGGTGCCGCCGAGGCCGACGCCGACGATGGTCGGCGGGCAGGGCTTGGGCCCGGCGTCGACGATGCACTCCAGCACGAAGCGCTTCACGGCGGCGACGCCGTCGGCCGGCACGAACATCTTCAGGAAGCTCATGTTTTCCGAGCCGGACCCTTTGGGCAGGCACGTGAGGCGCAGTCCGTCGGCGGCCAGGCCGAGCCGCGCCCGCTCCGCCTCGTCGGGGAACTCGTAGTGCATCGCCGGCAGGTGGCGGCCGGTGTTGGTCATCGTGTTGGTGCGCGTCACGGGGTGCACCGCGTTGGGCCGCAGCGGGTGCTCGATGGTGGCCCGCTCGGTGCCACGCCGCACGGCCGCCTCCACGTCAGCCAGGTTGAGGGAGCAGTCGTGACCGGCCTGCACCCAGAAGACGACCGTGCCGGTGTCCTGACAGACGAGCATGTCGTTGTCCTCGGCGATATCCATGTTCTCGAGGATGATGCCGAGAGTGTCGCGGCCGGTCTCGCTCGTCTCGGTCTCGGCGGCCCGGCGCAGCGCCGCCTTGACGTCCGGCGGGACAAGCTTGAGGGCACGGATGTACGTCTGCTTGGCCGCTTCTTCCACGACGGCATACGGATCGGGGTCGGGCATGCGCGATCGCTCCTCGCGTCGGGCCGGCGGCACGAAAGGCCGCCGATGTGATCGGTCGTTGCCTCGATTGTACCGGACCGGCCGCCGGCCGCCGGGATGAGGCCGGTCGTCGCGCCGGACGGCACGTCGGAGATCGACGAGGCGTCTCACGCAGAGCACACGGAAGCGGTCCGGCTGGCGACGGTGGCCGTCACGTGGGCCGAGCGTGAGCTCGGTGCGCGATGAGTCTGCCCGTCCCGGTCGCCGTCAGTGGCGCACGTCGTACGGACGCCAGCCGCTGAGGCGGTAGGCGGTCGCCAGCGACAGCCCGAAGGTCAGCCACAGGTACGGGTCCTCGAAGAACGCGTTGTACAGCAGGCTGTGCACGAGGATGGCGGCCACGACGGCACCGAGCGCGGCGCGGATCAGGTAGAGCCGGCGGGCGTCGTCTTTCCCGGCAGAGCCGGCGTCGGCAGGGCCGGCGCGCACGGGGGCGGTCTCCAGGCCGGGCAGGCGGCGCCGGCGGAAGGCGGTATCGAAGGCCGCCCAGACGACGGCCAGGAACACGAGCAGGCCCGGCACCCCCACTTCCGCCAGCAGTGTGAGCGGCGTCGTGTGGCTCTCGGTGAGTCGCTTGCTGGCATGCCGGTTGCGGTAGTCGGGGTAGGCGAGGGAGAAGGTGCCGTAGCCCACGCCTCCGGCGGGCCGGTCGGCGGTCATCTTGAGGGCCGCCTCGCCCAGGTACAGGCGGCCGCCGGTCAGCTTGTTGATCCCCCACGGCTTCTCGAGCTTGGCGCGCGTGACGCTGACGCCGCGCGCCGCCAGGAGCAGCCCGCCGGCGAGCAGAAGGACGAGGACGGCGGCGCCGGCCACGGCGGCCCCCCGGCGACGTCCCAGCCAGGCGAAGGCGAACACGATGAAGCCGACGGCGAAGGCCATCCAGCCCGAGCGCGACAGCGTGAGCAGGTTGGCGCCGGCCAGCAGGAAGGCGGCGGCGGCCAGCCGCCGCCGCCACAGCGGCACCGCGACCATCAGCCCGATGCTCAGCAACAGCGCCACGATCAGGAAGCGGCTGAACATGTTGGGGTCCCAGAAGAGCGAGTTGACCCGGAAGCCGTTGCCGAGCTCGTAGTCGTCCATGATGCCGCTGCGGTTGAAGACCAGCCAGCGCGTCGGGTACTGGACGATGCCGATGACGGCCAGCACCACGCCGCTGCCGATGACCGTGAGCAGGACGCGCCGCAGGCCGTCGCCGTCGGCGACGTAGCGGAACGTCAGCATCGTGACGATGCCGAACGGCAGCAGGAACGCCATCATCTCGACGAGACCGGCGGCGAAGACCTCGCTGCGCCAGGCAGCACCGAGCGTGTCGGCGCCCCAGCCGGACCCGGCCCAGAACACCGAAAGGCCGGCCAGGGCGATGAAGGCCGCCAGGCTCAGGCGCAGCGGGTCGAGGGGTCTGTCGAGTGCTGGACGGAGGTGGTCGGCTCCGACTGTCTCGCGCGCCGCTCCGGACGGCGGGCGCAAGCGGTCGCGGATCACGACCTCGGCGATCAGTATGGCGAGGGTGCCGGCATAGAGCGGCAGCAGCAGGTAAGCGGAGCGGTCGCCGAGCGGCAGCGGGAGGCGCAGCGGCATGACGGCGACGACCGCCGGCAGCGCCCAGGCGGGGAAGCGCCAGGCCAGCCACGTCAACGCGGCGATCACCACGATCAGAGCGACGGCTCCGCCGGCGATGATCGCCGCGCGGCCGGCGATCAGCGTGCCCAGGTCGGCGCTGTCGCCGAGGGCGAGCCCCGAGAAGACGAACAGCGCCGCCGTGGCGGCGACCAGGACCGCAGCGAGCGGACGGCGGCCGCGGCGGACGCCCAGGAACAGCGGCACATAGGTGGCCAGGACCGCCATCAGGCTGAGCTTGGCGATGAGCAGGCTCGTCGTCATGGCGCCGGCCGCCGTGACACTGAGCTACGCGCGGGGTCCAGCGCTCACCTCGCGCACCGGTCTCATGCCTCGCTCCAGGGGGCGCTGGGCACTGCCGTGGGCTCCACGATGAGCCGGGCGGCCTGCAGCGCGGCCTCGATGTCGCCGGTCGCGAGCGCCGCCCGCAACCGCTCCAGGTCTCTCTGCAGGATGTCCCACGGTACGGGCGTGCGGGTCGCCGTCGTGATCTTGGGATGCACCGTGCGCCCGACCTGCTCGGCGTCGTTGAACAGCTTCTCGTCGAGCTTCTCGCCGGGCCGGACGCCGGTGAAGACGATCGCGATGTCTTTTTCCGGCTCCAGGCCGCTGAGGCGGATCATCTCGCGGGCCAGATCGACGATCCTGACCGGTGTGCCCATGTCGAGGACGAAGACCTCGCCGCCGGCGCCCATGACGGCCGCCTGGAGCACCAGCCGGACCGCCTCCGGAATGGTCATGAAGAATCGCGTCATGCGCTCGTCGGTCACCGTGATGGGTCCTCCAGCGGCGATCTGCCGCTTGAAGATCGGCACCACGCTGCCGCTGGAACCGAGCACGTTGCCGAACCGCACGCTCATGAGCCTGGTGGTGCGCTGCTCACGGCCGAGGCTTTCGACGATGCGCTCGGCCAGCGCCTTGCTGGTGCCCATCACCGTCTGCGGCTCCACCGCCTTGTCCGTGGAGATGAACACGAAGCGCTCGACGTCGAAGTCGATGGCGGCGTGCACCAGCTTGAGGGTCGCGAAGCTGTTGTTCTCGAAGGCCTGCGACGGGTTGCACTCCATCATCGGCACGTGCTTGTAGGCTGCGGCGTGGAAGACGATCTGCGGGCGCTGCTGCTCGAAGACCGCCCGCATGTCTCCCTCGTCCTTGACGTCGACCAGGAGCGGCACGGCGTTCTTGACGTTGCGCTCGGTCTCGAGCTCGTGGTGGATGGTGAACAGGTTGTCCTCGGCGTGGTCCAGCAGCAGCAGGCGGCGCGGGTTCATGGCGGCGATCTGGCGGCAGAGCTCGCTGCCGATGCTGCCGCCGGCGCCGGTGACCATGACGATGCGGCCGCGGACGCCTTCCACGACATCGTCCATGTCCAGCGTGACCTCGCCGCGACCGAGGATGTCCTCCACCTGCACGTCGCGGAGCTGCTCGATGGTGACCGTGCCCTTGATCAACTCGTAGACGCCGGGCAGGGTCTTGACGCTGACGTTGGCCTTCTTGCACATCGAGACGATGTCCTGGACCACCTTGCCCGAGATGGACGGCATGGCGATGATGACCTCTTCGGCGGCGTGCTCTTCCACGAGCTGCGGCAGCTGGCGGGTGGCGCCGACCACGCGCACGCCGTGGATGTGCAGGTTCTTCTTGCGGGGGTCGTCGTCGACCAGTCCGACCGGCTGGTAGGTGATCATGCGTGTCTTGAGCATCTCGCGCACGACAAGCTCGCCGGCGTCGCCGGCGCCGACCACCAGCACCTTCTTGCGGTCGCGGGAAAGCTCTCGGCGCCACGGCCGCTCCCACACGATGCGCGCCAGCAGACGGACGCCGCCGACGAGCAGAAGCGTGAGCACCAGGTCGAAGGCGATGACGCCGTACGGCAGGCTCTCCACGGCCACGTTGACGCCGAACCTGGAATAGAGCGGCGTCTGGAGCGTCCTGGCGACGATGAGGCTGACCACCACCGCCGCCACCTCGCCGACGATCGACGCCTCGACGATGTGCGTGAGGTCGCGGACGCCGCTGTAGCGCCACCACTTGTTGTAGAGGCCCATGAGCCAGAAGACGAGCACCTGCACGCCGACGACCCAGGGGAACACGGTCCAGAGGAGGTGCTCGTAGCGCGCCGGCGCGGCGAAATCGAAGCGCAGCTGGAAGGCGAGCCAGAGGGCCGCCGCGACCAGGACGGCATCGGCGGCAGGCTGCCAGAGGCGATGACGACCGATGAGGAAGCGATGCTTCAACGTACGCTCACCCGTGCTCGCGATGGAGAGCCGCAGGATCCGTGCGGTGCTCAGGGCACGCCGCGACGGTAGCGTACGGCTCCAGCCTTCAAGGATACCACGGGCTCCGTGATGGAGGAGGAGCGGCTACGCCTTGAGCAGCATGGCGACGCCGCTGGCCAGCAGCACCAGCGCCAGGATGAAGCGCAGCCACTTGGTGGGCGTCTTGAGGGTGAGGTGCGAGCCGAGGATGACGCCCGGCACCGAGCCCAGCAGCAGCGCTCCGACCATGCCCAGGTCGACGTTGCCGAAGCGGATCTGGGCGACACCGGTGACGGTCAGCAGGAGCAGGGAGTGGAAGACGTCCGTGCCGACCACTCGCGAGGTGGCCAGAGGGTAGAAGACGATCAGCACCATCGCCAGGAGGGTGCCGCTGCCGACCGAGGTGAGCCCGATGATGAACCCCGCCACGAGGCCGACGCCGACGGTCGTCAGCTTGCGTCCCAGCGACAGGTGCATGTTCTCCAGCGGGTACTGCTTGTCGATCTTCAGCACCATGACCCGCACGATCAGCAGGACCCCGACGATGATGAGCGCCGTGCCGATGGCCCGGTAGAGCACCATGTCGACCATGCCCGTGTAGTTGCGCTTCATGAAGTCGACGGCGAAGGCGCCCAGGATGCCGGCCGGGATGCTGCCCAGGGCCAGCCAGAGAGCGAGCGGCCAGTCGACGGTGTGCTGGCGGAAGTGGCGCCACGAGCCGAAGGCTTTGGTGACGGCGGCGTACGTGATGTCGGTGCCGATGGCGAGGGTCGGCGTGAAGCCGAAGAAGAAGATGAGGATCGGCGTCATGAGAGCGCCGCCGCCCATGCCGGTGAGGCCGACGAGGAAGCCGACCATGACGCCGACGAGGCTCAGGTACGGGTTCATGTAGCCGCCCAGCGGCGTGAGGTAGATCGCGACCGCGACGATCGCCCAGACCGCGGCGGCGAACGCCCAGCGGTAGCGCCACAGACGGTCGGGCACCGGCAGTCCGAGGATGGCGGGGACCGGCGCCACGGGTTCACCGTGGCGCCGGTCGAGAGCGGTCTCAGCTTCGAGCGGCCCCTGTGAGGCCATGCAGCCCCTCCCTGCTGCGAGGGGAGCGATCGGTCGGGCGTCGGACGCCCGAGGCGTCGCTCAGGCCGGGGCGCCGCTCTTGAGCGGACGCGTGTGGATGCCGCACTCGCCGCCGCACTTGCTCGTGTCGAGCCAGCGGCCGTCGCGCTCGCTGCCGCCGGCGGTCAGATGCGTGCACGGCTCGCAGCCGAGGGAGCGGTAGCCTTCAGCGTACAGCGGGTTGACCGGCACCTGGTAGAGAGCCAGGTACTGCCAGACCTCGCGCTCTTCCCAGGGCAGGATAGGGTTGAGCTTGATGAGACCCTCGTCGCGCTCCTCGCGCTCGAGGTAGTCGGTGCGCGTGCGGCCCTCGGTGCAGCGCAGGCCGGTGACCCAGCAGCTCACGCCCATCTGCTCGATCGCCCAGCGGACCGGCTGGACCTTGAGGAGGTCGCAGCACTCGTCCGGGTCGGTCTTGTAGAGCTCGTCCGGGATCTCGATGTCGTTCTTGAAGATGAGGGTCTCGGGGTACCTGGCGACGATGTCGTTCATGAACTGCTTGGTCGCCGGCGGCTTGAACCGCGTGGTGACGACGAAGCCGCGGATCTTGGGGTCGACGCGCTTGGCGAGATCCCAGATCGCGACCGAGTCCTTGCCGAGGCTGTTGGCCACGACCAGGCCGTCGCCGAACTCCCGGCGGGCGTCCGCGATCAGGTCGAGCGACCGGTCGACCTTCTCCTTGAAATTGAGCCCGCTGACCAGCTCGTGGACCTCGTCTGGGGTGGTGGCGACCTGGACCATTCGTTCCTCCTGGTGTCGACGGCCTCCCGGCGGGAGGCGGTATCATGCAGATTACTTATGGATGCGATTCACTGATACGCATGCGGCAGAGTAACGGTCGGCCCGCCGTGAGTCAAGCCGTGGGCCGTTCCCCCGCATCGACCGCGCCCACCCCGTCGGCCCCCGATGTGTCGCGCTCGTGACGGAAGAAGTCGAGGAGCGCCTCCGCAGCGCGCGAGAGGATGCGCGCCCGCGAGCGGACCATGAAGAAGTCCCGGAGGATGACGAGCCCCTCGACCGGCACGATGTGCAGCAGCCCGTGCTCCACCTCCGGACCGATCGCCCAGCGGCTCAGGAACGTGACGCCGCCGCCGGCGATGGTCGCCTGCTTGGCCGACTCCATGAGGCCCATCTCCATGGCGATGTGGAGGTCGTCCGGAGAGAGGCCCGCCCTGAGCAGGTGGTCTTCGACGACGGCGCGCAGCCCGGCGCCGCGCTGCTGGACGATGTGCGGCTCGGACGCCAGCTCGGCCAGCGAGATGCACTCGCGAGCGGCCCAGGCGTGATCGGGCGCGCACACGAGCACGACCTCGTCGTGGGCCAGTGGCTCGCACTCGAGCTCGGGACGGGTCGACGGGGCACCGACGGCGCCGATCTCGAGCTCGCGCGCGACGACCCGCTCGATGACGGTGTGGGTGTCGTCGACACGCAGCACCAGTGAGATCCCGGGGTGACGGGCGCGGAACCGCGTCAGGAGGCCGGGCAGCACGTGCTCACCGGGTCCCGACGAGGCGCCGATCAGTACCTCGCCGGCCAGGAGCTCGCTCAGGTCGGCGATGCCGGTGCGAGCCTGTGCCTCGAGATCGAGGATCCGGCGAGCATGATCGTAGAGGACGCGGCCGGCGTCGGTGGGCATGATGACGCGGCTCGACCGGTCGAGCAGCGTGACGCCCATCTCGCGCTCCAGCGCCCTGAGCTGCTGACTCGCGGCCGGCTGGGTGATCTGCAGGTCGGTAGCGGCCAGCGAGAAGCTGCGGCGCTCGACGATGCGGCAGAAGAGCCGGAGGTGTCGTATGTCCATCCTGGTGGCCTCCGTCTGCTGTCGACGCCGTCCGTGTGCGGTGTGGCCGGGCCGCTGCGCGACGCCCCGTTCAGCGGTCCGTTGTACCGAGGCGCAGGATCTGGTCGACGAAGAGCTGCGGGTCGCGCAGCGTGGCGGCGCCTGTCGTGGCCGGCGGCTTCTTCTCGACCGTGATGTCGGCGTACGTCTGCACGCGCGTGAGCCGGCCCTCGGCGATGAGACGCTCGTCGACGGCGCCGAGCTTGCCGGCGAACAGCGTGAAGGCCGGCGTGCCCAGGGCGACCGCCTCACGGTTCATGGTGCCGCCGGCGCCGACGACGAGGTCGGCGGCGGCGATCAGGCTGAGGCCGTCGACGGCGCGATCGGGGACGATCACGCTGGGCTTGCCGGCGGCCGAGAGGCGTTCCCGCTGCTCCTCTGTGCGCGGCAGGATCACCAGGTGCACGTCGTCGCGGTCGCCGAGGCGGGCGACGATCTCGTCGACGAGCGGGTTGTGCAGGCGATGGTAGAGGGTCACGTCCGGCGCCGGCCGCAGGACGACGACGATCCGCGCCGGGTCCACGCTCAGCCGCGGCAGGATCTCGAGGTCGGGCCGGAAGTCGAAGAGGTAGTACTCCTCCTTGAGGCCGGGGTAGCGGACGATGCGCTCGGGCGCGATGCCATAGGGCAGCAGACGCACGAGCGGGATGGCGCGCGGCACGATGATCTCGTCGACCAGACGCAGGTTGAGGTGATGCGAGGCGGCCGCGAACTCGTAGTCGAACATGGTGAGCTGCGGGATGCGCAGTAGGCGCGCCGCGACGGTGAGGTCGTTGGAGTTGTGGCCGGCGGCGACGTCGAAGCGGCCGCGGCGGCCGAAGGCGACCAGCCGGCCGCCGCGATCGAACAGGCCGCCGGCCTTGGCCGCCACGTTGCGGCCGCGGTGGCGGCCGATGATCACGGCGTCGATGCGGTGGTCGGCCAGGAGCTGCTCGGTCTGCGCGTAGCGCCGGGCCGTGACGGCGACGTCGTGGCCCTGCTCCCTGAGACGCCGGACGATCGGCGCGAAGAAGAGCACGTGCGGCGAGTTGGTGATGTCGATCCAGACTCTCACGGCGCTCACCCTACCATCGTCGCCCAAGGCTCTGGTCCGGCGGGCCGACAGGCCTCGCGGCTCACTCGGGCCGGTCGCAGCCCGCTCCGGTGTCGTCGCGGTCCGCGGCAGTGTCCCTGCAGCTCAGCCCAGAGCGGCCGCGACTCAGGGGAAGGCGGCGGCGCTCAGCCCAGAGCGGCAGCCACCGCGTCGGCGACCTCCGCCACCTGCTCCTCGGTGAGGTTGGGGTGCATCGGCAGGGCGAGGTTCTGGGCCGCCGCGGCATCGGTGACCGGGAAGTCGCCCTGCTTGTGTCCCATCGAAGCGAAGACCGGCTGCAGCTGCAGTGGCGTGGTGTAGTACGCGGCGCAGCCGATCTGCCGTTCCTTGAGGGTCGCCGCGATGGCGTCGCGCTGCGGGTGGCGGATGACGTACAGATGGTAGACGTGCGTGCGGTCGTCGGGTACCGCCGGGCGCAGGACCGTCCGTGGCAGATGCTCGTGATACCAGGCGGCCGCCTGCCGCCGGCGGGCGTTCCACTCGTCGATGACCGTCAGCTCGATGCGCAGGATGGCGGCCTGCAGCTCGTCGAGGCGGCTGTTGAAGCCGATCTGCTCGAAGGTCTTCTTGTCCCGGCTGCCGTGGAACCGCAGTACGCGGGCGGCGTCGACGACCGTTGCTTCGCGGCCGGTGACGAGGCCGCCGTCGCCGAAGCCGCCGAGGTTCTTGGTGGGGAAGAAGCTGAAGACGGCGGCGTCGCCGAGAGAGCCGGCGCGGCGGCTCTTGTAGGTGGCCCCGAAGGCCTGGCAGGCGTCTTCCACGACCGCCAGGCCATGCCTGGCGGCGATGGCGGCGATCTCGTCGGCGTCGGCCGGCAGGCCGAAGAGGTCGACCGGCATGACGGCCCGGGTCTTGTCGGTGACCGCCCGGTCGATGCCGTCGGGGTCGATGTTGAGCGTGTCGGGCTGGATGTCGACGAACACCGGCGTGGCGCCCGCCTGCACGATGGCCTCGGCGGTGGCGTAAAACGTGAACGGCGAGGTGATGACCTCGTCGCCGGGGCCGATATCGAGGGCACGCAGGGCGACGGTAAGGCCATCGGTACCGTTGGCGACGCCGACGGCGGCGGGCGTGCCGATGTAGGCCGCCGCCTCCTCCTCGAACGCCTTGACTTGTGGGCCGAGGATGACGCGGCCGCTGCGCAGCACCTCGAGCACGGCCGGCTCGATGCGCTCCTGGAGCTCGGCGTACTGACCGGGGATGTCCATGAGGCCTACTGGCACGGGGTCCTCCCATCGTGTCGTCGTGCATGAGACACCGACGAGGCAGCTCTTCGGCAGCGATGACGCTGCCGGGCTCCGGCCGCTGGGTCGCCGCCGGTCGGCGGCGGTCGGCCCGGTCGTCGGCGGCCAGCGGTGGAGCCTACCACGCGGCGTGCGCAGGTGCGTCCCCGCGGCCGGGATCTCGGCTGCGCGGCGGGGGCGGTGCGCCGCCCCGGCGGCCGGCAGCCGGAGCAGCCGGCAGTCGCGAGCGCGGCGTGCGGTCGGCACGGCAGCGTCGCGCATCGCAGGTGCTCCACGTCCTCCGGGTGTCGGCGGTGGAGCGGCGTGCGGTAGTGTTCTGAGTGGACGCGACGGCCCGGACCGGTCGCGGCGGATCCCGCCCGGCAGACGGTCCGGACCCGGGGCGCGGCAGGGACGTGCCCGCAGACTCGAGCATGAAGGGTAGCGACGATGAGCGAACACGGTCCGACCAGCTTCTCCGTCCGCGCGCCGGCCACGGCCGGCAACATCGGCGCCGGCTTCGACTGCCTGGCGCTCACGCTCGACCTCTGGAACGAGGTCCACATCGAGCTCGGCGGCGAGGGTCTCAAGGTGGAGCTTGAGGGGAGATTCACCGAACGCATCCCGGCCGACGACACCAACCTCATAGTCCACACGATCAACAGGCGTCTCAACGAGCTCGGCGTGGCGCGGCCTCGCGGGTTGCGGGTGCGCTGCGTCAACGACATCCCGCCGAACTCGGGGCTCGGCTCCAGCAGTTCGGTGCTGGCGATAGGTCTGATCGCCGCCGACACCATCGCCGGTCGGGCGTTCACGGCCGAAGGGCTGATGCAGCGTGTGGCCCATTTTGAAGGTCACGCCGACAACGCCGCAGGGGTGGCCTTCGGCGGCCTGGTGCTGGTGGTCGGCGAGGACGAGGACCATATCTGGCGCCGGTACGAGGTGCCGGAGCTGACGATGGTCGTGGTGACGCCGCCGGCGCACTATTCGACGCGCCAGGCGCGGGCGCTGCTCCCCCAGGCGGTGCCGCTGGCCGACGCCGTGTTCAACATGAGCCGCCTGCCGCTCGTCATCGAGGCGTTGCGCAACGGCGACCTCGACCTGCTGCGTGTGGCCGCCGACGATCGCCTTCATCAGCGGTACCGGCTGGCGCTGACCCCCGGCGCCGAGGAGGCACTTTCCGCGGCGACGGAGGTCGGCGCCATCGGCGCCGTGGTCAGCGGGTCGGGTCCCAGCCTGCTCGCGTTCGTCCACGACGAGCAGGGGGCCGAGCGCGTCGGCGAGGCGATGCTCGAGGAGTTCCACGTGGCCGGCGTCCAGGCGGACGTGCGCATGCTCACCACCAGCAACGCCGCCGCCGGCGTCATCGCGCGCGAGCCGGCGGGGGACTGAACCGCGGCGCGCCGTCCCTGAGACGGCGAGGTCCGGTCGTGACAGGCGTCGCACGCGCGGGCTTCGAGCTCACGGAACACACGGCGGACGTCGGCGTGCGCGCCTGGGGGCCCAGCGTCGGCGAGGTCTTCGAGCAGGCTGCGCTGGCTGCGATCTCGCTGGAGTACGATCTCCGGATCGTGCGCCCGGCGGACACGAGGACGGTCGCAGTGGAAGCGCCGGAGCGCGATCTGCTGCTCGCCGCCTGGATCAACGAAGTGCTCTACCTGATCGACGGTGAGCGCTGGGTCTTCGAGCGCTTCGAGGTCGATGCCGTCGAGGCGATCGAGGATGCGGGTGGAGATCTCACCTGGTCCTTGCGAGCGACGGCGTTCGGTGAGCATCGCGATGCGCGACGGCACGCCGTGCGGACGCTCGTCAAGGCGGCCACGCTCCACGGCCTTTCGCTGCGGCACACGTCTCACGGCTGGGTCGGCGAGGTGCTGCTGGACGTCTGAACAGGACTCCCGGGGTCGCGCGTCTGGGCCGCACTCTGGGCCGGACGCCTTGTCCGGGCTCAGGCACCGGACTTCCGGGCCGGACGCTCGAGCGGTCGTATCGGTGACGCCGTCGACAACGGCGCCGGGAGTCGTATCCTAGGAATGAGCGGGGATCTGCGGCGCGGCGCGCATCATCGCCGACCTGTCGCGTCACACGCATCAGCGCCGTCACGAGGGCGACGAGAAGGGTACGGCCGGAGCATGCCCCACATCGAGCTGATCGACGAGCACACCTGGCGCATCGAGCCCGAGGGCGACATGCGGGTGCCGGGCATCGTGTACGCCTCGGAGGAGATCCTGGAGAGCGCTCACGCAGACAAGGCGCTCGAACAGGTCATGAACGTGGCGACGCTCCCCGGCATCGTGGGAGCAAGCATCGCGATGCCGGACATCCATTGGGGCTACGGCTTCCCCATCGGCGGCGTGGCGGCCATGTCGCTGGATGACGGCGTGGTGTCGCCGGGCGGCGTCGGCTTCGACATCAACTGCGGCGTGCGCCTGATCGCGACCGGTCTCGACGACGCGGAGGTGCGCCCGCGGACCGAGGAGCTGCTGAACGAGCTGATGCGCCGCATCCCGCAGGGCACCAACGACCGTGGCTCGCTGCGGCTCACGCCGGCCGAGCTGCGGCGGCTGGTCGAAGAGGGAGTCCCCTGGCTTCTGGAGCGGGGGCTGGCGACCGAGGACGACGTGACGTGCACCGAGGAACACGGCGCCGTGCCGGGAGCCAGCGCCGACGCGGTCTCGCAGAAGGCGGTGCAGCGCGGCCACACGCAGGTCGGCAGCCTGGGGGCCGGCAACCACTTCATCGAGCTGCAGGTCGTCGACGAGGTCTTCGATGATGAGACCGCCGCCGCCTGGGACATCCGGCGCGGGCAGGTCGCGGTGATGATCCACAGCGGCTCGCGCGGCTTTGGGCACCAGACCTGCACCGACCACCTGCAACGCATGGCCGGCGCCGTGCGGCGGTACGGTTTCGAGCTGCCGGACAGGCAGCTCGCCTGCGCCCCTGTCGGCTCGCCGGAGGGGCGGGACTACCTGGCCGGCATGGCGGCGGCGGCCAACTTCGCCTTCGCCAACCGGCAGGTGATGATGCACGAAGTGCGGCTTGGCCTCGAGCACGTCTTCCGGCGGCCGTGGGAGCGGCTCGACGTGCGCCTTGTCTACGACGTGGCACACAACATCGCCAAGCTCGAGAAGCATGAGATCGCCGCATCCGGGGCGGCGGGCGCCGGCGGGCGGATCGAGGAGAGATCGGCGGCGCGCGCCGGGCAGCGAGTCGCCCCGGGGAGGCTCGATGCGTCGCGGCCGGCGCCGGACGATGGCGGGCGGGTCGCGGAGGCGTCGTCGCGGGCGACGGTCCTGGTGCACCGCAAGGGGGCGACCCGCGCCTTCGGTCCGGGCCGCCCCGAGCTGCCGCCGGTCTATCGCGAGACCGGTCAGCCGGTGATCATCCCCGGCAGCATGGGCACCGAGAGCTGGCTGCTGGCCGGTACCGAGCGGGCGATGACGCACAGCTTCGGCTCGGCCTGCCACGGCGCCGGCCGCAGGATGAGCCGTGGCGCGGCGAAGAAGGTGATGAGCGGCGCCGAGGTCCGCGCCGACCTGGAGGCGCGGGGCGTCGTGGTGCGGGCCCAGTCGGCCGGCCTGCTGGCCGAGGAGGCGCCGTACGCCTACAAGGACGTCGCCGCCGTGGTCGATGTGGTCGCCGCCGTCGGCCTGGCGCGCAGGATCGCCCGTCTCACCCCGCTGGGCGTGCTCAAGGGCTGAGCCGCCCGTCTGACGCGTCTCGGCGTGCTCGACGGTCGCGTCGTGGCTTGTGTGGGCGGCCGGGTGAGCTCGCGGCCGGCCGCGTCGTCGCCCGCCTCACACCGCTCGGCGTCACTCGCCAAGGGGCGCGGCCGGGGCCATCCGCACCGCACCTCTGCGAGGCTCCACCTCCACCCCCCGGCGCCGGGCCCACACCTGCGCCAGCTCGGCCCCGAAGAACATGATCATGGCCGAGTAGTACACCCAGAGCAGGAACACGATGAGCGACCCGGCCGCCCCGTAGGCCGACGCGGTACCGCTGTAGGACATGTAGACGGCGAACCCGATGCGGCCGAGGCTGAAGAGGAAGGCCGTGACGAGGGCTGAGAGCCACACGTACCGCTGTGGCAGACGACCCAGAGGCACGACGCTGAACAGGGTCGCGAAAGCGACGGTCGCCAGAGCGAGTCCGAAGATGAAGTCGAGGCCACGCAGCGCCAGCTGCGAGTCCGGCAGGAAGCCGGCCACGCGACCGGCGAGGATGCTCCAGACGCTTGCCAGGGCCAGCAGCGCGGCGAGCGCCAGCCCCAGCCCCAGCACCAGGGCGAGCATCGCCAGGTGGTTGAGGATGAACGGCAGGAGCCGGCGTCTGTCTTTGGAAAGGGGCGCCGGGGACACGTTCCAGACGGCGTTCAGCGACTTCTGCAACGAGCGGAACGCACCGGCGGCAGCCCACAGGAGGGTCACGGCGCCGATCACGAGCGCCACCGCGCTGGCCTTGGGACGGGCCATGTTGTCGAGGACGATCCGGACCACGTCCGCCGTCTGCTCTCCGAGGTAGTCGTCGGCCTTGCCGAGCAGCTCATCGAGCACGGCCGTGTTCTGGTAGATGAGGCCGACCACGGCGACCGCGATGATCACCAGCGGCGCCAGCGCCAGCACGACGCGGAACGACAGATCGCCGGCATGGGTGGAGGCTTTGTCGGCGATCCATTCGCGGCCCGTCTCCACCACCGTCCCGGCGGCGCTCCTTACCCCTCCGTACGCTCGGTCCAGGGTCGCTCTCATGCTCGTCTCTCCACCCGACCGTCTTCTCAGGCGCCGCAGGATCCCTGGTCGTTCATCTCAGGCCCCGCATGACCCTGTGTCCATCGCCTCAGGTCTCGCCGGGCTTGTCGTCGGCCGGTCCCTCCGCCTGCAAGTGGCGGCGGGCCTCTTCGAGCGCCGCGATCTGCTCGGCGTCGAGCTGGGGATAGGCGAGGTCCAGCCCCTGAATGGTCTGGACGAGGATGGCGGCGACGAGCGTGCGCGCCACGTACTTGTGGTCGGCCGGGATGACGTACCACGGCGCCCACGGCGTGGAGGTCGCCGTCAGGGTGTCCTCGTAGGCGGCCATGTACTCGTCCCAGTGGCCTCGCTCGGCCAGATCGGCGCGCGAGAACTTCCACTGCTTCTCAGGGTCGTCGAGCCGGGCCAGGAAGCGCTCCTTCTGCTCGTCTTTCGAGAGATGCAGAAAGAGCTTGACGATTCGCGTTCCGCAGCGATCGAGGTGCTCCTCGAATGCGTTGATCTGTTCGAAGCGGCTCTTCCAGAGGTGCTTGCCGCTGGGCGTGTCGGGGGGCAGCTTCTGGTACTCGAGGAGCTCCGGGTGGACCCGGACCACGAGCACCTCTTCGTAGTAGGAACGGTTGAAGATCCCGATCCGCCCGCGCTCCGGCACCTGTTTGGCGCAGCGCCAGAGGAAGTCGTGGTCGAGCTCCTCGGAGGAGGGCTGCTTGAAGGAAGCGACCTCGCAGCCCTGCGGATTGACTCCCGACATCACGTGCTTGATGGTACCGTCCTTGCCGGCTGCGTCCAGGGCCTGAAGCACCACCAGCATGGAGTAGGTGTCGCTGGCCCACAAGAGGTTCTGTGCCTCGGCCAGCTCCGCCTTGAGGCGGTCGAGGATCTCGCGGGCCTTCTCCTTCGCCTCCTTCTTCGCCAGATGCTGGAAGCGCGGACCGCCCTTCCAGGCGGTGTCGCGGCCGTGCAGGCGGGCGGGCTTTCCCGGCTCCACGAGGAGCCTCTTGAGGACATCGCTGTAATCGGGCATGGCGCGGACCTCCCTTGGCGGCTTCGCTGCCTCACCGTACCCTATCGGCGCCGGTCGTGGGGAGGCTGAGCTTGGTAGGATGGCGGGGCGCCTGCTCAGGTACCTTAGGCCGGTGAGTGCCGCCGGGCCCGTGCCGGTGCCCGAACGTGATCCAGAAGCGAGGAGCGATGCCATGAGCTACCGCCTCGGCGTCCTCACCAGCGGTGGTGACTGCCCCGGCCTCAACGCGGCCATCCGCGCGGTCGTCCGCTGCGCGGAGAACGAGCACGGCTTCCGCGTCATCGGTATCGAGGATGCCGGCCGCGGCCTCATCGAACGTCGCGTCAGAGAGCTCACGGTGGAGCAGCTCGATTCCAACGGGTTCGACCCCATGCTCAGCACCGGCGGCACGTTCCTGGGGTCGATCAACAAGAGCATCGGCGACGTGGAAGACCAGATCATCGCCGGCTATCGTGCGCTGGGCATCGACGGCCTGGTCGCCATCGGCGGCGACGGCAGCATGGCGATCCTCCACGGCCGCGCCCGTGCGGCCGGCTGGGACATGGTCGGCATCCCCAAGACCATCGACAACGACGTCGCCTGCACCGACGTCGCCATCGGGTTCGACTCGGCGGTACGCACGGTGACCACGGCCATCGAGTACCTGCGCACCACCGGCGTGAGCCACGACCGCGTAGTCGTCCTGGAGACCATGGGCCGCCACGCCGGTCATCTCGCTCTGCACGGCGGCATCGCCGGCGGCGCCGACGCCATCCTGATCCCCGAGATCCCCTACACGGTCGACGGTCTGTTGCGGGCGGTGGAGCGCACGCGCATCTTCCGCGACCACACGTTCGCGGTCGTGGTGGTCGCGGAGGGCGTGGCGTCGCCGGACGGCGAAGCGGTCACCGACACCGACCGGCTGGGCCGCACCCGCCTGGGCGGCGTCGGGCACGTCATCGCCGATGCCCTGGAAGGGGCCAGCGGCGGGGTGATCGAGGCGCGCGCCACCGTGCTCGGCTACGTCCAGCGTGGCGGACCGCCGACGCCCAGCGACGTGATCCTGGCGTCGAAGTTCGGCAAGCGAGCCGTCGACCTGGTGGCACAGCGAAGCTTCGGACGTATGGTCGCCCTGCACGGCGCCACCGTCGACCACGTGCCGCTCGACGACGTGGTGGCCGCCGGCTCTCGGCACGTCGACCCCGAGAGCCAGACGCTGCAGGTGGCGCGGGCGCTGGGGATCTACGTCGGCGACCGCTGATCCGGCCGGACGACGGCCGGCCGTCAGTTCCCCTCGTCTTCCTCCTCGTCGTCGCCGAGCTCGCCGTACATCTCGAGCAGGGCTTCAGCCTCCGCCGCCTCCATGAGGCCGACGGCGACCAGGTCGAGCGGATGCACCCATTCGTCGGCCAGCGGGATGCCGCCGGCGTCGGCTACCGCCTCCCGCAGCGGGATCGCCCAGCGGTGCTCCAGCAGGATAACGGCCGCTGCCGAGTCGTTCGGCAGGTCCTCGATGAGGTCCTCGAGCTCGTCTTCGTCGAAGAGCTCCAAGCCCTCCTCGGCCGCCTCGGCGCCCAGCTCGGCGCCGACCTCGGCGCCCTCTTCGCCGCCGGCGCCGAGCCCGATGAGCGCGCCGACGTAGGCGCCGAGCTCCTCCGCTTCGGCCACCGAGAGATCGCTGCGCTCGACGACGGCCACATCGCCGTCGACGTCCTTGTAGACGACGAGGCCGTCGATGACGCGGATCAGACCGCTCTGCGTGAGCTTGTCGAGCTCGGCGACGACCTCTCCTTTGAAGTCCGGCCGATCAAAGCCGAACGCCAGCATCTGCACCGGACCGATGCTCATGCCTTCACCTCACGTCTCGTTGCGGCGGCCGCCGTACACGGCCAGGGCATAGATGACGAGCACGTCGAACGCGATGATGACGATCGACCAGAAGGGATACGCCTGCATGGTGCCGAGGTGGGCGACGGCGTTGAGGCCGGCGATGAGGATGCCTACCCAGCGACCGAATTCCCCGCCCCTCCACACGCTGGCGGCGGCGAACAGCTCCACGACGCCGAAGATGAGCGTGATCCAGCCCCATGTGCGCAGGTCGCCGAACACGAAGACCGCGTCATCGGTGAAGAACCTGGAGTTGGCGAGTGCCGTGATGCCGTGAGCGATGTTCATGACGCCGGCGAAGGCCAGCATGATCCAGGCGAAGAGCACCCAGCCGGAGCCCTTCTCGTGTGCGTAGGGGTCTACCTGCATCTCGACTCCTTCCGGTGCCCGGCCCGTCTGTCTGGGACCGGTGCTCTCACGGGGCGCGGCGCAGCGGAGCGCCGGGTGTCACTTCTTCCGGGAGGCGGCGGTTCCTTGATGCTCCCGGCGGAATGCACGACGAGCGCTCTGGACGGCATCGGTCGGCAGGTCCGCTGCGCGGCACGATCGTCATGTCTCGTCGGGGAGGCCGCGCCGGGCGTTGAAGAGCGGGAAGAGGTCCTCGGCGTTGCGTGTGGGAGGTACCTGCATGCCGGCCGGGTGGATCACGAACGCCTCCGTCTGCTCGCCGCCGAGGCCGCCGTGGCTGCCGACCAGCTCTTCGAACGCCGCCACCGAGCCGCCGTCGTAGACGGTGCTGATGACGATGAGGTCGCCGGCGTGGGGGAACGCCGCCAGCCGTTGAAGCTGCGCGACGCGCTTGGCGACCTCGTCCTCACCGTCGTCCATGAGATAGGGCAGCAGCGGGTCGTCGCCGGTGACTGCACCGCCGGCGAGGTCACGGGTGCCGCCGGCTCCAAGGGCGATCGCGGCGCCATCGGCGTCGCTCGCCACGATCAGGCCGACGCCCTCATGCTGCAGCACGCTGTCGAGGAGTCCCGGGTAGGCCGTCTCGATCTGGCCCAGCGCGGCTCGGCCGCGGTCGATGTCGAAGTAGACGTTGGCCAGGTTGCCGCTGGCGCAGACGACCACGGGGGCCGTCATGGCGCTCGCCGGTTCCGCCTGTTCCAGCCGACGGCTCAGCGAGCGCCGGGTCCGGCTCGTGGTGCCGCGCAGGTGCTCCAGCTCGGCCAGGAACGCCCGCGTCTGGCCGCGGGCGCTCTCGGTGGCGTCGACCTCGCTCACGGTCCTCTCCGTTCCCGTCAGACGTTCGAAGAGCTGCCCGAGCGTCTCGCCGTAGCGCTGGCGGAAGGTGGCGCCCTGTGACTGGCCGTGATCGGAGAGGATGAAGAAGTCATAGGGCCGGCCGGCCCAGCGGTCGAGGACGGTGAGCAGGCGCTTGACCTGGCGGTCGAGGCCCTTGAGCGAACGCAGGGCGTCCTCCCGGGTGGGTCCGGCGTGATGGGCGATCTCGTCGTAGCCCACGTACGTGGTGTAGATCGCCGGCGCCCCGCGCACGATCTCGTTCACCACGATAAAGGTCGACAGATTGCGCAGCAGGACGTTGGTGGCCGCCCTGGTGAGCGGGTAGAGGCCGTGCAGGCGCTTGATGCGCGGCCGGCGCCGGGTGAGCCACTGCCAGAACGCCTGTGACACTTCGGTGACCACGTCGAGCAGCGCCAGCATGAGCGCCCGTGGGAAGAGGTAGGGGTCGAGGAAGAAACGGTTGAAGTCGCGATAGGCGGCCCTGCGGGCCGCCTTCTCGTGCGACGCCGTCATGGCGCTCATGACGAACAGGACGCGGTCGGCGTCGCCGGTGGCGTGGTTGTTGACGCCGGCGCCGCCACGCAGCAGGCCGCGACCGGTGCTGTGCGCGGCATCCATCTCGGCGGCGTCGGCGAAGTTGCTCGAGGAGACGACGCGGCCGTGCTCCTTGTCGAACCAGCGGAAGGCGGGGATGTCCCAGTTGTCGCCGTACATGATGCCGGCCTGGCACGACGACGTCTGCGACGGCAGGCCGCAGTCGAACGGACTCAGCGCGTGGGTGCCGTCAAGCAGCATCTGCGTGACGGTCGGCATCTTGCCCTCGTCGATGGCGCGGCTGACCATGGCGTGCCCCAGCCCGTCGATCTCGAACAGGACGATGCCGCGGCCGGGCCAGTCTTCCTGGACGGTGCCGCGCTCGCGACGGCTCAGCCAGCGGGCCAGACCGGCCCAGAAGCCCTCGGCGTCCTCCACTCCAACCAGGCTCATCAGAAGAGCGTTCACGATGGAGAGGAGCAGCACGGCCACGATGGCCCACCAGAAGTCGGTGACCTCCAGGACGCCGGTGAGCCACGTGGTGAGGAGGAAGACGAAGCCGCTGATGAACAGGCTCGCGAGACCGAGCGTGACCACCGACACCGGCAGCGCCAGGGCGACGATGACCGGCCGCAGGAGGCCGTTGAGGATGGCCAGCGCCAGCGCCGCGATGGTCGCCGAGAGGAGGACCTCCGGAAAGGTCGACGGTACGAGCCGGACCTCGGGCAGCAGCTCGGCGACGATGAGCAGCGCGACCGTCTCGATGAGCCAGACAAGCAGGAAGCGGGCGCCGAGCTTGGCGAGGCGGGCCGCGGTGTGCGCGGCGCCGCGGGGCTGCGCGCCGGCGGCAACGCCCTGCCGCGGTACGGGACGGCTGGGTGGAGTCACGGAGTCGCCTCCTCGCCGGCGGCGTCGAGGGCGGAGGGCGCGCCGTCGTCGAGGAGCGTGCTCTCCCCGGGCTGCAGGATGCGCACCTCGACGTGCGGCGCCAGATGACCGGCGTAGCGGGCGAACGCGTGCGGCGGCTGCATGGCGTCGAAGCGTCGCATGCCGGTGGTGACCGGCGGTCCGTACGTGCCCCAGTGGACCGGGATGACGAGCCGTGGCTGCAGCATCTCGAGGGCGTGTGCGGCGGTCAGGGGCGTCAGGTGGACGTCCTCGTCGACCTTTGAGCCCCATCCCCATACCGGCAACAGGGCGGTGTCGATGCAGCATCCGATCTCGCGCATCTCGGGGAACGAGGCGGTATCGCCGGCGTAGTAGACGGCGTCCCGCGTCCCGATCGTGTAGCCGACGGCTTCGCCGTCGTCGGCCCACGGGTGCCGCTTGCCCTCGTGGCGGGCCGGTACGGCCATGACCTCGGTGTGCCCGATGCGGATCCGGTCGCCGGCGGCCAGGCCCTCGACGCGCGTGAAGCCGTAACGGCGCAGCAGCTTCTCGCCGACGCGCGGGACGAGTACGTGGACCGACCGGTCGAAGAGCCGCAGCGAGGCACGGTCGACATGGTCGATGTGCATGTGCGAGAGCAGGACAGCGTCCGGCCGGACGAGACCGCTCAGGTCGGGCGGCGGCGCGAAGCGTCGCAGCGGCCCCGCCCAGCGTCGCAGCAGAGGGTCGGTGAGCAGCGTCACGCCGTCGACCTCGATGAGGACGGTGCCGTGCCCCACATAGGTGATGCGTCTCATCCTGCGGCTCTCAGACGGTCGCGGTGCCGGCGGTTGCAGCGAGCACTCTACCCGACTCGTGCTGCCCGTTGCGCTTCCGTCGGGGGTAGACTGGCGCGGCAAGCCCCGGCCGCGCCCCGGGACGATCTCTACGCAGGGGTGTCCACATGTGCTGCTTCGCCGTCATCCTCGGCTTCTTTGGCCCCCGCTTCGGCATCCTGGTGTGGTACCTGGCCGACCCCGTCCGCTGGCAGCTCTCGTTCTCGACCTGGATCTGGCCGCTGCTCGGCTCGCTGTTCGCGCCGTGGACCACGCTCATGTACGTCGCCGTGGCTCCCGGCGGGGTGCAGGGCTTTAACTGGTTCTGGATCGTGCTCGGCATCCTCGCCGACCTGGCTTCCTACGCCGCTGAAGGCCGCAAGGGCGGCGAGCGGGTGGGCGCCGCCCGCTGACCGGCGTCGTTCAGATCCCGACGTTCTGCGGCAGCGTGAACTCGATGATGGCCGCGGTCATGAACAGCAGGCTGCCGATGCTGAGCAGCACGATCTTGGGACCGACACGGTCGAAGCGCGTGCTGATGCCGCCGAAGAACAGGACCGAGGCGAACAGGACCCCGATGAGGACGAAGTTGTCGCCGGTCTGGTTGGCGTCTTTGGCGGCTTCGAAGTAGGCGCTGGCGTCGTCGGCAAGCCGGTCGCTCTTCTCCCGCTCGGCCAGCACGTACTCGGGCAGGGTGAACGGTGTGCCCTCCGGGATGTTGTCGACCCGCGGAAGCTCCAGCCAGGCCTCGAAGGCGGGCACGAACTCCGCGCGGAAACGCTGCTCCAGGAAGTCGGCGAGCCGCTGGTCGCCGGCGGCTTTGGCGGCCACCCAGTCGGTGAAGACGTTGACGTCGACGGCCGTCTGCTGGGCAGCCAGATTGGAGGCGCGCACCGATTCTGTGCGGTTCGTGTTGGCCAGGCCGAAGTTGACGGCCTGGACGCCACCCCAGCGGTGAGCCTGATACGCACTCCAGGCGGTCGCCACGGTGGCGATCGAGATCAGGATCACAGACCATGTCTCGATGCGCAGCAACCACTCCTTGAAGCGGTCGTAGGTACTCTCGTCGTCGGGGTGACCCCCCTCAGGCGTCATCGGCTCCTCCTTGACTTCGCATGAGGTGACGGCAGTCTACCGTGCGCCGGTCGCCTCGCGGGACGTGTCGCCGGCCGTGCGGCGTCATCGTCCGCCCCGGCCGTGTGGCACCGGTGCCGCTCCCGGCCGGGCGCGTCATGAGCGGGGGCGCTGCCCGATCGAGCGGTCGCGGCCCGTACGCGGCAAAGGGGTGCGGGCGGCAGCTGCCGCCCGCACCCCTTGTCTTCCGCAGCTTCGTGCCTTCGCCACGTGCGTGGCGCGATCGCCTTACGCGCCGACGATCTTCGCTTTCGCCTTGGCGTACTCGTCGTCGGTGAGCTTGCCGCCGTCGTGGAGCTCGGACAGCGTCTTGAGCTGATCCGCCGGCGCCACGTCGCCCGAGTACTTCTGGACGAACTCGCGGCTCGCCTCATCCATCATCTGGCGTTCCTGCGGGGTGGCTCCGGGCCGCCGGAACAGCAGGTAGATGAGCGTCCCGAACAGCGGCAGGAAGATGACGACCACGACCCACAGAGCCTTGAGCCAGCCGCTCATGTCGTCGCGCCGGAAGATGTCGAAGAACGCAAAGGCCCAGATCATGATCAGCGGGACCCAGATCAGCAGCATGAAGAAGACGTCCCAGAACGAATCCACGTACCCTCCCTTGCGCGATGGACAGGTGGGTCACCGTCGGGGTGCCCGTGTCTCATCGGTGGTGTGCGGCGACAGTACCCCACGCCGTGATGGTGGGAAACCTCGCAATTCTACGAGGGTGGACGCGCATGCAGCGTTGCGCGAGTGCTCTGGCGGCCTCGGATATGATGTTGGTCGCAGTCTGGTGAAAGTCCCGCAGCCGACGCCTGGAGGCCCGCTTCCGTCGTGACGGCGATCATCGTCATCGCTGCCTTCTATCTCGTCTTCGCGGTCGTCTCCGCGAGGCTCCCGCCGCTCATGCTCTCGGTCCCGATGGTCTTCGTGGGGTTCGGCCTGCTCATCGGCACGGAGGGGGTGGCTCTGATCACGCCGACCGAGGATCCGGAGCTGGTCACCCGCGTGCTGGAGATCACCCTGGTCCTCACCCTGTTCGGCGATGCGGCGAAGGTCTCGTTCGGAGACCTGCGGCGGGAGTCGACGGTGCCCTTCCGGCTCCTCGTGCTGGGGCTCCCTCTCGCGATCGCCACGGGATGGCTGGTCGGCTTGCCGCTGCTCGGCGGCCTCGGTCTGATGGAGATCGCGGTAGTGGCGACCATCCTGGCGCCTACCGACGCGGCTCTGGGGCAGGCGGTGGTGCAGAACCCGCGCGTGCCCGCGGTGGTGCGCCACGGGCTCGGCGTGGAGAGCGGACTCAACGACGGCATCGCGCTGCCGGTGCTGACGCTGCTGCTCACCGGTGCCGCCATCGCCGCCGGCGAAGAGCGCTCGCTCGACATCCTGGAGACGTTCGTGCGCGGACTGCTGCTGTCGGCCGTCGTGGGCGCCGCCGCCGGGCTGGTCGGCGGCTGGCTGCTGGTCCGCTGCGACGAGCGCGGCTGGGTGGCCAAGTACTGGCGGCGTGCGGTGGGGCTCAGCGTGGCCCTGCTTGCCTGGGGACTGGCGGTCTGGCTGGACGGCAGCGGGTTCATCGGCGCCTGGGTCGGCGGACTGGCGTTCGGTCTGGTCGTGCGCCGCCGGATCCCCAACGCGTGCGACGTCGTCGAGGAGTTGTCCAGCATCCTCATCACGCTCAGCTTCCTGTTCTTCGGCGCGCTGCTGCTCGGCCCGGCGCTGCACCACCTCACATGGCAGATGGCGCTCTACGGTGTGCTGAGCTTGACGCTCGTCCGCATGGTCCCGGTGGCCCTGTCGATGCTCGGCAGCGGATTCCGGGGCCGCTCGGTGCTGTACATGGGCTGGTTCGGCCCGCGCGGGCTGGCGTCGATCGTGTTCGTCGGCCTTGTCGTGAGGCAGGCACTGCCGGCCACGGATGTCGTCGTCTCGACGGTGATGTTCGCGGTCGGCCTGAGCGTGCTGCTCCACGGCGCGACGGCGTACCACACCTCGCAGTCGTACGGCGCCTGGTACGAGCGCGCGCACGAGCGCGCGCTCGAGACCGGCGTGCCGCTGGCGGAGAGCGCCGAGGTCATGCAGGTCAAGGTCCCGCGGCGGCCGCACCTCGGCGCTCATCGGTAGCCTGCGCGGTCAAGCTTCAGTCCGGTGATGCCGCGGCCGATGAGACAGGAGACCGATGCCCATGGGACCGCGAGAGGGAGACGATGGACGGCGAGCCGCGTGACGAGAGCACCGAGCCGGAAGCCGGCCACACCGGGTCTCGGACCGAGGATGGCGGCTCCGGGCTCAAGTCTGCCCGCGCCTTGAGGATCAGGGGCTGGGTGGCCGCCACGCTGGTGCTCTTCGCCGTGCTGTTCGCCATCGTGACCGCGGTGGCCGCCTGGTCGCATTCGCTGCTGCTCGACACCGACAAGTATGTGAAGACGGTGGCGCCGATGCTCAAGGACCGGCAGGTCACGGCCGCCATCGGCCGGGTCGTCGCCCACAGGACGGTCGACCTGGTCGACCGCGCCTTCGGGACGGTGGCCGCCGATGCCGGCGCATCGGCCTCCGGCGACTCCGCCGACGACGAGCTGCGGGCGGAGCTGGCGCGCGAGGTCACCGATGTGCTGCGCACCGAGGAGGCCTACGGAGCGTGGGAGGCCATGCTGAGGTACTCGCACCGGCGGGTCGTCGACACGCTGCGGGACCGCGACCCCGCGTTCACCATCGAGGGCGAGGCGTTGCGCGTCGATCTGGTGCCGTTCATCGTCGCCGCGCTGCGGGAGCTCGAGAAGATAGCACCCGGCCTCCTCGGCGCCGACGATCCGATCCCCACGCTGGCCGCCGACGCCAGCCCGCAGGAGCAGCGCGAGGCGCTGGGCGCTTACCTGGGCATGACCCTGAAGAGCGACTTCGCCAAGGTCACGCTGTTCGAGAGCGACAAGGTGGCGCTGGCGAAGGAAGGGGTGACCCTGTTCGATCGGCTCGTCGAGTTCCTGTACATCTTCACCGGCGTGCTGGCCGTGGCCGCCCTCGTGGTCTCGCCGCGGCGCCTGCGGACGCTGATCCAGCTCGGTATCGGCGCCGTGATCGTCGTCGTGGTGGCGGTGGTGGCCATCGACCAGGTCAAGAGCTCGATCGTGGCGGGTATCGGCGGCGAGAGCGGACCGATCATCACCGGCGCCCTTGATCGTGTCCTCGACGGGCTGAGGAACGCGGTCGTCTGGCTGCTCGTGGCCGGCGCGGCCGTCGGTGTGGGCGCCTACGTGCTCATTCGCGTCTCCCGGCCCGGGAAAGCGACCGGTACGGCGGCGACCAGGGCGACGGCGACCGAGCCGGCGAGCGGGACGACGACTGCCGGGGCGGCGGCCGGCGGCGCAGCCGGCGGCTCGCTCATCGCCTGGGTGCGCCGGTATGCCGACCCGCTCCGCGCGGCCCTGGGGGTGATCGTCGTGGTGCTCGTCATCTTCGTGCCGCTGTCGTTCGGCGGCAGCCTCGCCCTGGTGGGCGTGGCGGCGGCCGTGATCCTCGGGGTCACGTGGGTCGTCCGTAGCCCACCGCCCGCCGCAGAGCATCCCACGACGTAGCCCGGCCACAGCGTAGGGCTTCTCAGACGGGACGCACCGGCGCCGCGCGGCGGCTACTCCCGCTTGCGATGCGGCAGCGGCAGACGCAGCTGCCGGCGGGGCTTCTCGCCGCCCTCCTTCGGCGTGTCGCCGATGATCACCGACATCCAGCGCCACTCGTCGAAAGCCTCGAGCACCAGGCGCTTCACGAGCAGCGTGACGGGCACGGCCAGCAGACCGCCGATGGGTCCCAGCACCCAGCCCCAGAGCAACACGGACAGAAAGACCCACAGCGGCGCGAGGTTCGTCTGGCTGCCCATGATGCGCGGCTTCACCAGGTTGTCCGAGACGCCGTTGATGACCCAGTAGCCGGCGAAGACGATCAGCGCGTCGATCCAGCCCCCGGTGACAAGGGCGAGCAGCACCGGCGGGATCAGGGCGATGACGAAGCCGATGAAGGGGATGAAGCTCAGGAAGAACGAGAGCAGGCCCCAGAGGACGGCGTTGGGGACGCCCAGAGCCAGGAGCAGCAGGGTGTCGAGGACGGCGACCACAGCGCCCATGTACGTGGTCACCTTGATGAACGCCCGCATGTCGGCCGAGACCTCGCCGATACGGCGCAGGGCGTCGCCGGCCATGCCGCGTTGCAGCTTGCCCGAGATGGATGTGGCCTCCAGCAGCATGAAGAAGACGGTCAGGGCCATGAGCGAGAGGTCGGACAGCAGGCCCACGACGCCGGTCGCCAGGTCGGCCCCGGTCGAGAGCACGGTCTTGGGGTCGATGTTCTTGATGTCCAGCAGATCGTTGACGTTGATGCCGATCTGCGCCAGGCCGTCCTTGATCCAGTCCCAGTACGGCTGCAGCTGCTCGGCGTAGTCGGGGAGGTCGGCTGCGAAGCTGGCCAGTGAAGCCGTCATGAGGGCCATGATCAGGATGCCGACCACTGCCGATACAACGACCGTGGTCATGAAGGCGACCCCTGTGGGCACGCGGTGACGCACCTGCCACGCCAGGATCGGCGACAGCGCCACGGTGATCACGAGCGCCGTCAGGACCGGTGTGACCACGTCGGCGGCGATGCGCATACCGATGAGGATGACGACCGCGGCGGCCGCCACCAGGATGACCCTGGTGCTCGAGGCGCCCACCAGCTGGGCCCTGATGGGAGCGTCGAGCGTGGGCCCCTCCGGCACCGACGTGGGAGCGTGGGCCCGGGGCTCGCCGGCGGCGGGCGTCTCGCCGCCGGGCGATCCCGGCGTGGGCTGATCGCCGCCCTGCGGCGGGCTGCCGGACGCGTCGTCGGTCACCGCGTCACTCTTTCTCCCTGCGTTGTGCGTGGCGTCGGGGGAGCGCCCCGGCCTCACACCGTACGGGGGTGGTGTTCGCTCACGAGGCGGCCTTGCCTGCATCCGCCGGCGGCCGCCGGTCCATCCAGGTCAGCCCGCCGATGAGCCCGACGGCGACGATGACGATGACCAGGGCCCAGGCCCACCCGGGGGAGCCGAAGAGCAGGATCGCCACGGCCGCCACGCCGATGACGATGCGCAGGACGTCGACGTTGGCTCGGATCCAGTCGACCGTCGGGCTCCTCTGCTGGGATGTCTGTTCGGCAGCCACCTTCCAGGCGCGTCGGCTCCAGTCGACGGTGCCGCGACCGGCCCGCACCAGCCAGCGGGGCATGCTGGCGATGTAGGCGAGGACGCCGATGATGGCGCCGCCGATCAGCAGCCAGATGATGGCCTGCTCCAGGCTGCCGAAGACGGTGTCGACCACCGAACGGATGATGGTGCCGGCATCGCCGGTGGCGTTGCGGACCACGGCCGCCTGCAACTGGTTGATGGCCACGCGGGCGACCACCACCACGATCACCGCACCGGCGCCGAGCTGTACGAGCGTGCGCAGCCGTCGTGGGGAGATGACCAGCGCCGCCAGGACTGTGGCGATGGCGACGCCCAGCAGGACCCAGACGATGGTGTCGAAGAGCTTGATCGCCTCCTGCGCCGCGGCTACCCGGTCGTCTTCGAGGAGCACGATCTGACCGAAGTCGGGGCTCAGCGGCCGTCCCAGATAGTCGGCCAGCTCGGCACGTTGCTCTTCGATCGTCGCCTCGGGGTCGAAGCGGGGGAGTGGCGCGTTGTTGGCAATCACCCCTGGAAGGATGTCCTCAAGACGTTCGATGGCGGCCACGATGAGCGGCACCAGGTCGAGGGTGACCGCCGCCCCTTCCAGCTTCACCACGGTCGATTCGTCGCGCAGGATGGCGACCAGCCTTTCGTGGGCGAACCGCTGGATGGTCTCCCAGCCCTGATAGGCCCTCTCGGTGCGCAACAGTCGCGTGACCTGCGTCGCCAGCAGGTCCTGGACCTGGCTGGTGATGGGCGCGGCGACGAAGCCGACCCGCGGCGGCAGCTCTTCCTCGAGGAGCTCTCGCAGACCGACCGCCTTGACGGTCTGCTTGGCGATCAGCTGGCCCATCGACTTGGTGACCTTCGGGTCCTTGAGGACCGGCGCCACGGTGGCCACGTACTTGTCGGTGTTGAACAACAAGGAGTGCGACCACAGGGCCACCGCGGTGACGATCCAGATGAGGACGGCGAAGCAGACCAGCGCCAGCGCCGTCCAGCGGCGCACCTTGTGGGCCCGCCGGCCCTTCCCGCCGGAGGCGGGGACGGTGGTGGTCATGTCCTCGGCCCCGACCGCGGCAGCGGCCCTGTCGGCGGCCGCGACAGCCTTCTCGGCGGCGTCGGCGGCTCTGGCGGCGGCTGCGGCCGCATCGGCTTCCGCGGCCGTTCCCCGGGCCGTCTCGGCGGCGCGTGCAGCATCTTCAGCGGCGGCTGCGGCTTCCGCCGCCGCTTCCGCTGCCGCATCGCCGGCGGGGGCGTTCCGTCCGTCGGCGGCGGTCGAGCCTTCCGATGCGTCCACGCCGGCGTCTGCCTGCCCGGACGCCTGGTCCGGGGTCTGCGACTGGTCTTCGGCCATGTCGTTGCCTCCTTGGGCCATGTCCGCGAGGAGCAGACGATGGGCGTCTGTCTTGTCGGGTGGCGCGTCGGCGGGGGCGTAGCCGAGCAGGGTGTGCCCGGCGCGCTCCCCGGTACGGCGGAAGCGGACGCGCTCGTTGAGCATGGCCGCCGCCACCACCAGCCGACTCGCGAAGTAGAGCCACACGAGCAGCACGATGGCAATCCCCAAGGCGCCATACAGGCTCGACGAGCCCTTGATCCGCCAGGTGAAGTAGAAGGTCGCGATCTGCAGGCACTGCACGCCGACCGCCACGAGGACGGCGCCCGGCAGCAGATCGCGCCAGCCGACCTCCGGGTGCGGCAGCAGCCACGAGGCGACCATCCACAGGCCTCCCATGGCCGCTCCGGAGAGGAGCGTGCCGAGGACGTCGAAGAACCAGCCCTCCTCGCCGGACCCGATGTTGAAGCCGGCGGCCACCATCACGAACGCGACCAGAAAGCCCATGAAGACGAGGGAGGCGAGGAACGGACGCGGCCAGCGGCGGACCGTCATGCCCCAGGCCAGCGCATGCACGGTGCGCAGCGAAGTGGTGGTCCAGTGGGACGCCCACAGAAGCGCGAAGAGGCCGAGGATGAGCGACAGCCAGATCTGCCCTCCCGTCATGCGGCTCGCCCCGGCAACGGCGTCGGCCGCGAAGCCGACGACCCCCAGGGCGTCGACCGCGCTCTCAGCAGAGACGCTGGAGAGGTCGGTGAAGGCGCTGATGACGGCCACGATGACCACGATGAACGGCACGAGCACGAGGAAGAAGCGGAACGCGAGGGCGCTGGAGATGACCGAACCGGCCACGTCGCGGTCTCGTTCCGTGAAGCCAAAGAGGAAGTCGACGAGCCAGTAGCGTGTCCGGTAGTCCTGCAGCCGGCGCTGCCCGCTGTCGACGGCCGTCCTGACCCGTGCGCGTGTGCGGCCTATCCGGCCGGGCGGTCGCGAGTCGCCGGTCGTCTCATCGGACTGAGACACGGTCGCGTGAGCCTCCTCGACGCCTTGCCGTCGACACGACCCCATTCTCGCTGATTGTGGGGGCAGAAGGGAACCACATGCGGTTGGGGGAACTCTGACGTGGGAACGCTGACACGGGACGCTCACACGGGCACCGCGTCTCACCGTTGCGCGGTAGGAGCATGAAGTCGTCACTGGAGGTCATCCATGGAGGGACTCGAGGCTGTGAAATGGACGTCGGTGCTGGCGCGCGGGCTCGTCGCCATCGCGTTCGGCATCGTGCTGCTGGCGTGGCCGGGCGCCACCGTGTTCGCCGCTATCATCGTCTTCGGTGCCTTCGCCATCATCACCGGCGTCTTCGGTGCCTTCAGCGCCATCGGCGGCCGCCGCGATCGGGCACACTGGGTGTGGTCGCTGATCGGCGGGCTGCTCAGCATCGTCGTGGGCGTGGTGGCGCTGGTCTATCCCGGCGAGACCGCCGTCGTGCTGCTCTTCCTGATCGCGGCGATGGCGATCGTCTGGGGCGTCTCGGATCTCTTCCTGGCTCTGGGCATCCGCGGTCAGCTGTCCGGCTGGGGCGTGCTGTTCCTCGCGCTGGCGGGGATCATCTCTGTCGCGTTCGGTATCTATGCCTTTGTCAACCCCGGCAAGGGTGCCATCGCGATCCTCTGGCTCATCGGCGTCTACGAGATCGCCTGGGGGTTGCTGTTGACCATGGTGTCGATCGCCGTCCGCAGTGCGCAGAAGCACGGCGGCGGAGGGATGACGCCGGCCTGAGAGTGAACGAGGCCGTGACGGTGAGCGTGACGTCGACCGGTCGCAGCTCGCACGAGCCTCCTTCGGGGGAGCCCACATGAGGGGGCGCACATGAAAGAGACGAGCTGGACGAGCCGCTACCGGATGATCGGTGAGGCCACGCGCGGCGACGCAGCCGAAGCGTTCCGGGCGGTGGATCCGCGCGGCAACGAGGTGGTCGTCAAGGTCACACGGCCGCGCGACCCGCAGCACTTCCTGCACCAGATGGAGACGGCCGCGAAGGTCGACCATCCCAACGTGGCCCGTGTCTTCGACTGGGGCAAGGAGGGCGATCACTGCTGGGTCGCCCGGGAGCCGGTCGACGGCGTCGATCTGCGCGCCGTGATGTCGTCGGAGGGCCGGCTGTCGAGCGAGGCGGTCGTCATCGTCGGCGAGCAGGCGGCCGCCGGACTGGCGGCCCTGCATGCGGCCGGCGTGCTGCACGGCGGTGTCGCGCCGCACACCGTCCTGCGCGGCTTCGACGGCACCGTCAAACTGGTCGATGTGGGCCTGCGGGCGGCCGTGGTCCCGGTCGACCTCAGCAAGGCGGCGCCGGCCGCTCTGGCCTGGTACACGAGCCCCGAAGAGGCGCTCGGGCAGCCGCTGGTGCCGGCCTCCGACCAGTACGCGCTGGGCGCCGTCCTCTACGAGTTGACCACCGGCCGCCGGCCGTTCGACGGGCCCGACGCCTTCTCGGTCGCCGACATGCAGGTCGGCGCTCTGCCGACCCCGCCGCGCGCGCTGGCCGGCGACATCCCGCCGTCGCTCGAGAACGTCGTCATGCGGGCCATGCAGAAGCAGCCCGAGGCGCGCTACACGAGCATGGCGGACATGGAGCGCGATCTGCGGACGGTCGTGATGGGAGCGCACGTGCCTCTGGCTCCGCCTCCGGCGCCGGAGAAGAAGCGCCCGGTCCTGCCCTGGATGATCGCGCTGCTGGTGCTGCTGGCGGCCGCCGCGGTGCTGACGGCCTGGGCGCTGGGCGCCTTTGGTGGCGGCGGCATCGCCGTGCCCGACCTGGCCGGGAAGGATCTGGAGCAGGCGCGCACGGCGCTCGAAGCAGACAAGCTGAAGCTCGGCAAGGTCGAGTACGAGGAAGGCAGCTCGGCCGACACGCCCGGTGTCGCCGTCGTCGCGCAGTCGCCCAAGGCCGGTGACAAGGTCGGCGAGGGGACGGCGGTCGATCTGACCATGAGCGCCGACCTGGTCGAGGTGCCCGACGTCGTCGGCAAGAGCGAGGCGCAGGCGGTGGCCGACATCACCGGCGCCGAGCTGAAGGTCGATCAGGTGGAGCAGGAAGCGAGCGACACGGTCGCCGCCGGGCGGGTCATCAAGCAGACTCCGCAGGCCGGCGCCAAGGTCGCGCCGGGCTCACCGGTGAGCCTGGTCGTCTCCAGCGGTCAAGAGACGGCGTCGGTGCCCAGCGTGGTCGGAGCCTCGCAGTCCGACGCTGAAGACGCCCTGGAGTCGGCCGGCTTCAAGGTGGCGACGCAGGAGCAGGCCAGCGACACGGTGCCGGCCGGCGACGTCATCAGCCAGGACCCGTCGGCCGGCGTGACGGCGGCGAAGGGCGCGTCGGTGACACTGGTCATCTCGACCGGCCCGACGCCGACGCCCACACCGACACCGACGGAGACCACACCCGAACCTGCGCCGACGTGATCCGCCGGTAGCGCCGACGGCGCCGCGCGAGGACGCGATGACAGAAGGGGCGGGCGGAGCGCGTGCGCTCCGCCCGCCCCTTTTCAGGACCGCGGCCGGCTGCCGCCGGTCTGCCGGTCGCGCGGATCACGACCGATCCGGGTGACCGGCCGGGCTCAGGGGGTCACAGACCCAGAAGCTGCTTCTTCTTGGCCTGGAACTCCTCGTCGGTGATGATGCCCTGGCTCTTGAGCTGGGCGAGCTTCTGCAGCTCGGCCATGTAGGCGGGCTCCTCCGCCTGCGGCGCCGCCTGCTGATACTGCTGCTCGGCCGGCTGCTCGGCCTGCGCCTGTTGCTCGGCATCCTTACTGGCGTACTTCTGCTGCTGGTGGTGCGAGACCGCTCCCGCGGTGCCCGCCACCACAGCCGTTGTCGCTGCCATACCGATCAGGCCGCGACGGCCTCTGCGAAGTGGCATCTCGTCCTCCTTGAGCTCTCTCGCTAGTCAGCCGGGACTGCTACGCCAAGTCGGCGAGGGCGGCGTCGACGACCTCAGCCGGGATGCGCTCGTTGGCCAGCAGTTCACCGTCGGCGTTGCGGACGGCCTGCGCGAAGCGCTCCGCCCAGACGTTCTCCCACACCAGCAGGGCGCCGGAGGAGTTGGCCGGCAGGCTCTCCGCCGCCTGCTCGAGGTCGTCGTCGCCCAGCAGCGACGAGGTCTCGCCGGTGATCTCCGTGATGCCGGCGATCTCGTCGGGCCAATCCTGCAGCTCGAAGCCTTCGACGTTGCCCTGCTCGTCCTTCAGGATGAAGAGCAGGTCGAGGATACGGATGGTGCCGTTATCGACCAGCTCGGCCAGCGCCGGGATGATCTCGCCTCTGAACTTGTTGCCCGGGAACCCGAACACGCAGTACTCGACGGGGCCCATCGGCCACCTCCTCTTGTTGCTTGGGGTTGGTGCCGTTCCTGCTGAAGAAGATGTTACCCCTTCCCTGCTGGATTCAGCGGTCAAGTGCTCGCCGCGACTTCGGCGTCCGGCAGGCCGCGGCGGGCGTTCAGCAGCGGGAAGATGCCGCGCGAGTCCTCGATCGGCGGCACCGTCATGTCCGCCGGGTGGATGATGAAGGGCTCGGTCTGCAGGCCGCCCAGCCCGCCGTGGTTGCCCACCAGCTCCTCGAAGGCGGCCACGGTGCCGTCTTCGTAGAGCGTGCTCACCAGGATGAGGTCGCCGGCATGAGGGAACTCGGCGACCCGCCGGATCTGGCGCGCCCGCAGCTCGGGATCGCCGTAGCGCAGCAGGGGGTCTTCGCCTTCGATGCCGCCGGTGACGAGGTCGCGGCGGCCGCCCCTGCCGACCACCACGGCCGACCCGTCGTCGCCGTAGCCGATCACGAGGCCGATACCTTCATGCTGCACGAGGCCGTCGAGCAGGCCGGGGTGGGCCGCCTCGATCTCCGCCAGCCCGAGCTTGCCGTCCTGGTGCGTGAAGTAGACGTTCGCCAGGTTGCCGCTCGAGCAAGCGACCACGCGGGCCGGCTCCGCCGTCTCCGGCTCCTGCTTGCGCAGCAGCCGCCGGATGGGCTTGCCCAGGCCGCGGGTGATCCTGGTGCGCAGGCCCGTCTTCTCTTCGTCGCCGCTCATCTGCTGGACCTCCGTGAGCAGCGCCGAGGTCTGGCCGCCGGCGTGCTCGGTGGCATCGACGGCGGCGACCCTGGTCTGCTCGCTCAGCAGGCTCTCGAGGAGCTCGTCGACGGTGATCCCGTAGCGCTGCCTGAACGTGGCGCCCCAGGACTGGCCGTGATCCGACAGGATGAAGACGTCGTAGCGGCGCGGCGCCTTGGCGGTCCCGATGCGGATGATGCGGCCGAAGTGGTCGTCGAGGGCGTCGAGCGTGTCGAGGGCATCCTTGGTCAGCGGTCCGGCGTGGTGGGCCACCTCGTCGTAGCCCACGTAGGTGGTGTAGATGGCCGGCGAGCCGCGCAGCATCTCGGCCAGCACGGTGAAGGTCGAGACGTTGCGCAGCACGACGTTGGTCCCTATGCGCGCCACCGGGTAGCCCTTGTGCAGTCTGTTCACCCTGGGCTGTACGTCGCGTACCCTCTGGCGCAGTCCCTGCCAGAGCTCCACGAACAGGTCGCTGAGGGCGGCGGTCAGCGTGCGCTCGAACATGTAGGGGTTGATGAAGAACAGGTTGAGCAGCTTGGCGCTGCGTTCCTTGACCTCGGGCGTCCGGCCCCTGATGCCGCTCATGACGGCGACCGCCGTGTCGGCGTCGCCCATCATGTGGTTGTCGACGCCGGTGCCGCCGCGCAGCAGGCCGGTACCGTTGCTGAGCCGGGCGTTCATGGCGGCGGCGTCGTCGAGATCGCTCGAGGAGACGATCTTGCCGTTCTCCTTCTCGTACCAGCGGAAGGCCGGGATGTCCCAGTTCTCGCCGAACATGATGCCGGCCTGGCACGCCGACGTCTGCGACGGCAGCCCGCAGTCGTATGGTGAGAGAGCGTGCGTGCCGCTTTCCAGAAGCGCGCCGATGTGCGGCAGCCGGCCGGCGCCCAGCGCCTGCCGCAGGACGGTGTGACTGAGGCCGTCGATCTCCAGCATGACGATGCCGCGGCCCGGCCACTCCTCGGGGTCGGTCTTCGTGTGCGAGAGGATCCAGCGCGTCACGCCGGAGTAGTAGGAGCCCTCGTCTTCGATCCGCACCAGGCTCATGAGGACCGTGTTGACGGCCGCCAGGATGAGCGTGGCGAAGATGGTCGACAGCAGTCCGCCGACGGTGAACCCGGGGACCAGCCAGCCGGTGAACGCCAGGACCAGGGCGTTGATGACCAGGGTCGAGAGGCCGACGGTGGCCGCGTTGATCGGCCACAGGAGCACCACGAGGACGGGCCGCACGACGGCGTTGAGCAGGGCCAGTATGAACGAGACGCCGAGGGCGGTGAGGAACTGGGAGCCGCCGTCGCCTTCGAAGGCCATGGAGGGCACGATCCACGTCGCCAGCATCAGGGCGAGGGCCTCAACGATCCAGACGACCACGAACCGGACAGCCGTACGCATGACCTGTCTCATCGCATCGGTTCCTCGGTCGGCGAGCGGTGACCCCTCGGTATCAGGGGTTCCACGATGAAGGCGACGGTCGCGACGAGATAGAGCAGGATCGCGGCCGTCGGTTCCACGACGGCTACGATCAGAGCGGCCACGAGGACGCCGATCGCCCACCAGCGGCCCTTCACGACGGCCGTGAGATCCGCCTCCGCGATCTCGTCGGCGACCAGGTCCTTCTCGCGCGCCAGATACCCGGCGAACAGGCTGAGCAGGAAGGACGCCAGCAGCAGGTCGATGCCGAAGATGACGGTCACGAGGCGCGCGGCCTCGTCGTTGCCGTGCGCGCTCATGAGGTTGGCGGTGTACGGCAGGAACGAGACGAAGAGCAGCGCCAGCAGGTTGAGACGAAAGATGACGCCGTTCCCCGCCTTGATGAAGCGCGTCAGGTTGCTGTGCGCGATCCACCAGCCGCCGACGAACGAGAAGCTGACGACATAGCCCAGGTAAGACCGCCACTGTTCGGCCAGTGCTTCGGCGACGCCGTTGTGCCCCTCGGGGACCTCAAGCTCAAGGACCAGGAGTGTGATGACGATCGCCAGCACCCCATCCGAGAAGCCCTCGAAACGGTTCTTGGGCAGCAGTGAGTAACGCCTGCGCCCCTCGTCGCCGAGGATCGGCGTCTCGGCAGCTGCTGTGGCGGCAGCCGGCTTCTCAGCTTCCCCGTTGCCCATAGACCCTTGTTCCAGTGAGACATGTCGCGTGAACGACTGCGCCCGGTGTCGGAGGCAGACTAGCCCGGACGCGCGGGGCTGTGACCTCGGGGAACTACGGGGATGATCGCTGAGAAACTACGAGTCGCTCAGAAGCTGCGAGTCGACGCGGCGCGTGGACGCCATCAGCGGTGCGTCACCCGCCGGGCCTGGCCCAGTCGGTGGAGACGTCCGCTCCGCCCTCGGCCGAGAGCCGGCCCGAGAAGCGGGCGAACGTGGGATGCGGCACGATCCAGCCGGCCAGCAGGGACTGTCCCAGACCGAAGTCGGCCGCCTGCCCGATGAGGCTCGCCGGGATCGCCGAGAACAGCGACGCGACGTGCTCCAGGTCGGCGCGTGAGTTCATCCGCATGAGCACGAGGTTCTCACACTGCGAGACGATGTTGGCGTGCAGCTTCATCGGCCGCTGCGTGGCGAGCAGCAGGTAGAGGCCGAACTTGCGGCCCTCGCCGGCGATGCGGACCACCTCCTCCGAGCACAGCGACAGCACGTGACTGGTGGGGATCTGCGGACCCACGTTGTGCGCCTCGTCGATGACGATGAAGACCGGCCGGCGGCGTTCCCGCTCTCGCCACAGCGCCTGCAGCACCGCGAGCGAGACCACGGAGCGCTGCTCCTCGGTGCCGAGGCTGCCGATGTCGTAGACCACGCAGCGTGTGTCGTCGTGGAGGGCGGCGATGCTCGAGCGGGTGACGTCCCATATGGGCCAGGCGTCGATGCCGAGGTTCCGGGCCCGGACGGCAAGCGCCCGCGCGGTGGGGTCGCCGCCCTCGACGGCGACGGTCAGGGAGTCGCGCAGAGGCTGGTCGGGCGGGACGTTCTCGATCAGCTCGGTGACCAGAGCGTACTCCTCGCGGTCGGCGATGGGGTCCAGCCGCAGCAGGGCGGCGATCGAGGCGGGGTCCAGATCGGCCCAGCCGAGCGTCAGCGGCTCGGCGCCGGAGGCCTGCATCGAGAAGACCCGTACGCCGGCGGCGGCGGCGAGGTAGGCGTCGCGGGTCGCTGCGTCGACGGCCTGCGGATCCGCCGGCTCGCCCAGCTTCACGTAGTCGCCGTTGGGGTCGAGGATGACGATCTTCGCCGTCGTGTGCAGCAGCAGCTGCTCGAGCAGGACGCCGAGTGAATAGGTCTTCCCCGATCCGGACTGGCCGCACAGCAGCGTGTGTCGGCGGAAGCCCTTCGGGTCTACGAAGAGCGGCGCCTCGTCGGTCTGCAGGCCGCGCGGCGGTCCCACACGCAGGGTACCGCCGAGGTCCCGGATGGCCTTCATATAGGCGACGATCTGCTCCGTCGTGGCCGGCGTGATCGTCGCGTCGGCGAACGGCGTTTGGGACTTGGCCGGCCGGTAGTCGTTCTCTTCCGAGGCGAGGATGACGCCCTCGCCCGCGATGACGCGGAAGACCGGCCGGGTGAGGATGCGGCTGTCGCCGAGCCCTCCGTCTTTGTCATCGAGAGCGTAGTCGATCTGCATGCCGCTCTGCGAGACAATGTCCAGGGAGATGATCTCGCCCAGGAAGCGGCCGTGGTCGCTGTCCAGGGAGACCAGATCGCCGACCCGCGGTCTGTCCGCCCGCAGCGGCAGGCGGAACGCGAAGCCGCGACCGTCGGCCGAGTGGATCAGCGGCGGGACGGCCCGCTCCAGCGCGTTGCGCAGCTCCGTGTGCTGACGGCGGAGCGGCTCGAGACTGTCGAAGGTATCCGGAGTCATGGCACCCCTTTCAGCGCGTTGGGCGGACGGTCGTCGGCGGCGAGCATGGCGTGCCTCGCGTCATGACCGCGCCGCGCGCCGCTCGTCAGTTGCTCTGCAGCGCCTGCTCCATCTTCTCCAGGACCTGGTCGATGCTGAAGCGGGCCGGCTTCATGCGCGGCGGGAACTCCTGGAGAGTCCCGAGGAACCGCCGCACCAAGGACTGCGCCGCGCACGTGATCCGATCGGGTTGCCGCGAGGCGCCGGACGTCTCATCGGGCTGAGACACGGGCACGTGAGCCTCCTCGACGCCTTGCCGTCGATACGACTCCATTCTCGCCTATCGCCGGGGCGGAAGGGAACTACACCGTCCAGACCTCGATGGGGAACAGCCACGCCTTCACCCTTCCGCACTCCGCTCCTCGATCCACTCCTGCGCCGCGTCCAGGGCCTCGATGACCGACGCCCCGACCGTGTCGGTGTAGCGGAACACGTTGCGCGGCTTGAGCGTCTGCAGCCGGCCGGTCCTGACCAGCTGCGCGTAGAGGTGGGGCCCGACCTCGGCGAGTACGAGCTTGCTGTCGTGCGCTCTCAAGCTCTCGGCGTAGCGTTCCAGCATGCCGAGGAAGGTGCTGCCCAGCTGCTCGTGCTGGCGCAGGTTGAGGATCACGACGGCCCGTGCGGTCGTCTCGGTGACGACCGGCAGCTGGTCCTCCATGAGTCGCGCTGTCGCGTAGAGGGTGCTGCCGTACGGCGTCAGCACCGTCGCCTGGCCGGCGCTGAGCTCGGCGGGTGGGTCCTGTTCGCGCGGCAGTGGCCGGTCCGGTGCGAAGACCCATTCCTTGAGAGTCATACGATTGGACTGTCGCACGACGTGGAGGAGGATGGACAGCGCTATCCCGAGCAGCACGGCGTACTGCAGCGGCATGAGCAGAGTGAAGACGAAGGTCGTCACCAGAGTGACCGCCTGCGTCGCGCCGGTGCGCAGCACGAGGTCGATCTGGTGGGGCTTGAGGGTCCTGAAGCCGATGACGATGAGCAGTCCGGCCAGGGACGGCATGGCGAAGCGTCCGACGAAGTCGCCGAGCAGCAGCAGCGCCAGGGCCATGGTGATGCCGGCGACGATGTTGGCGAAGCGGGAGTGGGCGCCGGCGTTACGCACCAGCGCCGTGGCCGAAAGAGAGCCGCCCACCGGCATGCCCTGGAAGAGGCCGGCGGCGATGTTGGCGGCGCCCTGGCCGACGAAGTCGCCGGAGGCGCTGGGGTAGTTCCCGTCGGGGTTCGTGTAGCTCTGGCTTATGCCGGCGCCCTGTACGAGGCCGACGAAGGCAAGGGAGACGGCCGGGAGGATCAGGGCCGGCAGCGCCGAGAAGGCCGGCAGCGCCGGCAGCGGCAGCGAGTCGGGGATGTCGGCGATCTCGTTGACGAGCGCGACGGTCTCCCAGTCGAACAGAGGGACCAGCAGTGCCGCCACCACGAGCGCGACGACCATGCCCCAGCTCTTGAGGCGGGTGCCGTCCAGCGCCACGATGAGGATGATCGTGACCAGGCCGACGGTGAGGGACGGCACGTCGATGTCCCTCCACTCGCCGATCAGATTCCATGTCTGCGAGATCCTGTTGTAGCCCTCTGGCGAGGTGCCGGTGAGGTCGCCGAGCTGGCCGAGGATGATGAGGACCGCTACCCCGTTGATGAAGCCGGCGAGGACGGCGTTGGGGACGAAGCGCAAGTAGCTGCCGAGCTTGAGCAGGCCGGCGACCAGCATGATCGCCCCGGTGAGCAGCGTGAGCATGAACAGGGCGCCGGCCGCGTTCTCGCCCTGGTGCACCTGCGGCACGTCGGCCACCAGCACGCTCATCGCCCCGGTCGTCTGCACGCTCATGAAGGCCGAGCTGGCGAAGAGCGCCCCCACCGGCGTCGCCAGCATCACGGCGTAGAGCGCGAAGATGGGGTTCACGCCGGCCAGCACGCCGGCGGCCATGGCGTCGGGGATGCTCACCACGCCGAGCGTGACGCCGGCGGCCACGTCGCTGCCGGCGTGACGCCGGTCGAAGAGCCCTCGTCGCTTGATCGCTGCCGGCAGCTTCATGCGTAGCATCTCGTGCGCTGCCTGAGGCTGGGCCGCCGGAAGACGTTCCCCGGCGCGCGGCCGGCGGCCTTCACTCTCCCTCCTGGGCCGGCTGCCGGCCCGGGTCGGGGGTCAGTCCGTCCGCGTCGCCCGGCTTCTTTGGACGCAGGCTCAAGATGAGGATGTACACGCTGACCATGAACACCCACCCGGGGAAGACGAGGAGGACCCAGGAGGCCTGTGTGATCACGAAGAGCAGCACGAGGCCCACGGCGATGCTCAGGAACGCCATCCAGCGTGGCATCACGCCTGTCCGCAGCCACAAGGTCGCCTGCGAGAAGAGGAAGACGGCCGCCATGCGCAGCGCGTAGACGTTGAAGATCTGTGCCACCACGTCGCGGGCGAAGAAGTAGGTGCTGCTGCCGGCGAAGTCGTCCGGTGACCGCGCGTGGCCGGCGACGATCGCCCCGGCGACGCCCGCCGCGGCGAACAGCAGTGCCAGGAAGAGCAGTCCGCTGCCGAGGAAGACGGTGGAGAAGAACTGATCCTCGAAGCGTCCAAGGCGCTCGCGCGCGACGGCGATGAACCAGAGGAAGAAGATGCCCGAGAAGGGCAGCAGGCCAACGGCGAACGAGAAGCGCCCGGTGCCCCGCTCGAGCCACGCTCCCGAGTCCGCGGTGACCTCGGTGAGCGTCGTCACGATGAGCGTGAGGCTGATGGTGCAGGTGACGGCGAACAGGATACCGGCGATGGCGCCGGCGCGGGGCGTCGTGGCCCGCCGCTCGGCGCGCATCACCTCACCCGGCAGCGCAGGGCTCATGATGGTGTCCTCCCGCTGAGCGCGGGTCGGCCGCCGCGTCCGCCACCCGTCAGTCGCTGTTGAGCGCGTGCTCCATCTTGGCCAGGACCTGGTCGATGCTGAAGCTGGCCGGCTTCATGCGCGGCGGGAACTCCTGGAACGTCTCGAGGAACTGCCGCACCAGGAACTGCGCCGCGTACATGATGTAGGCGTGGTCGATCATCCAGTCCCAGTAGGTGTTGGAGGTGATGTCTGCGCGCTCGAACGGGTCTGTCCGCAGGTTGAAGAACTTGGGGATGCGGAGGAAGACGAACGGCTCCGCCCAGATCTGGATGGTGCCCTGGACGCGCTGCTCGGCGAAGGCCACCTTCCAGTTGTCGTAGCGCAGGGCGACCAGGTCGCCGTCGTCGGAGAAGTAGATGACGCCGGGACGCGGGCACTCTTCCTGACGACCGGTGAGGTAGGGCAGCAGGTCGTAGCCGTCGATGTGCACCTTGAAGTGCTTCTCGCCGGCCTGGTGGCCCTGCTTGAGCTTCTCGATGATGTCGGGGTCGCCGGCGGCGGCCAGCAGCGTGGGCAGCCAGTCGGTATGGCTGACTATCGCGTTGGAGACCGTGCCGGCCGGGATGTGACCGGGCCAGCGGATCAGCTCCGGGACGCGGAAGGCGCCCTCCCAGTTCGAGTTCTTCTCGTTGCGGAACGGGGTCATGGCGCCGTCCGGCCACGTGTTCATGTGCGGGCCGTTGTCGGTGGAGTAGAGCACGATCGTGTCGTCGGCGATGCCCAGCTCGTCGAGCAGGTCCAGCATCTGGCCCACGTGCTTGTCGTGCTCGACCATGCGGTCGTGGTAGAAGGACTGCCAGCGGCCGGCCTGGCCCAGGATGCGCTCCTCCGGATGCGTGCGGAAGTGCATTGCGGTGGTGTTGAACCAGAGGAAGAACGGCTGCTGCTCGTCGTTCTTGCGGCGGATGAAGTCCTGGGCGGTGGCCACGAACTCGTCGTCGCAGGTCTCCATGCGCTTCTTCGTCAGCGGCCCCGTGTCCTCGATCCTCTGCTTGCCCACGCGGCCCCAGCGCGGCTGCTCGGTGGGGTCGTCCTCGTCGGTCGCCCAGGTGTGCATGACGCCGCGCGGGCCGAACATCTTCTTGAAGTTCGGGAAGTCGGCTTCGGGCGGGTAGTCGACGGCCTCCGGCTCTTCCTCAGCGTTGAGGTGGTAGAGGTTGCCGAAGAACTCGTCGAAGCCGTGGGCCGTGGGCAGGTACTTGTTGAGGTCGCCGAAGTGGTTCTTGCCGAACTGGCCGGTGGCGTAGCCGAGCGGCTTGAGAAGCTCGGCGATGGTGGGGTCCTCGGCCTGCAGGCCGATGTCCACGCCCGGCATGCCGACCTTGGTGAGCCCGGTGCGGTACGGGTTCTGGCCGGTGATGAAGGCGGCCCGGCCGGCGGTGCAGCTCTGCTGCCCGTACGAGTCGGTGAACCGGATGCCCTCGTTCGCGATGCGGTCGATGTTGGGGGTGCGGTAGCCCATCAGCCCGTCGCTGTAGCAGCTCAGGTTGGTGATGCCGATGTCGTCGCCCCAGAGGACCAGGAAGTTCGGCTGACCGTCGGGCATGTCATCGCTCCTTCCCGGAGTGACCGGGCATCGTCCCTTTCGCGGACTCTTTGTGGCCGGGCATCGTTGTCTGGCGACGCCCTCCGGCCGGGCATCGTCCCTTCGGGTCGCTCGTGGTGGCGCGACACCGGCCGCGGAGGCCGGCGACGTCACGCAGCGCGCGGACGACGATGATCTGACGTGTTGGAGGAGAGTACGACGAATCGACTCAGACCTCCACTGTTGTCGCGGGTCGGCGGCACGGGGCGTCGCCCCGCCGGTCCATCCGCCGCTACTGCGGTCCGCGCCGGGTGTGCGCCCGGCCGTGGTGACGCGTCGTGTGGCGCGATCTCAGGACGCGTCGCGTGCCCGCCGGCCGGCGTGGCAGTCGGCGAAGCGTCGGCCGCTGCCGCAGGGGCAGGGGTCGTCGCAGCTGACGTCCGCGAAGGCGCGGTCGAGGATCGTCATGACCTCCCGCGCCTCGCGGCCGCGGCGGACGAGGCCGGCCATCAGCTGCATCTCGGGGGCGACGTGATGGAAGAACTGCTTGAACCCCGGGCAGAGGTAGTTGAGCCCCGGCTCGCCGTCGGGCGTGAGGACGAAGCGATTCTTGGGGCACTCGCCGTGGCAGGCGAAGCGTACGTCGCAGTCGAGGCAGTATCGTGGCAGCGTGTCCCGCTTGTCGCGGCCGAACTTCGCCTGCTGCTCCGACGCCATCAGCTCGATCATGTGCCGCTGGCCGATATCACCGAGCAGATACGCCGGCTCGACGAAGTGGTCGCATGAGTAGAGATCGCCGGTGTGCTCGAGCGCCGGGCCGAGCCCGCAGGTCTCGTTGAAGACGCACATGCCCGACGACGCCATGCCCAGCCAGTTGCCGACGGTCGCCTCGAAGGTCTGGACGAAGATGCAGCCCACGTCGCGGCGCACCCACTCGTCGAAGACGACGCTCAAGAAGCGGCCCAGCTGCTCCGGCAGGATCGAGCGGTCGGAGACGGTGGTGCCGGTCTGGAGCAGCCGCGATCCGTCGGCGGCGAGCCGCTCCACCACGGGGATGAACTGCATCCAGGTCGTGCCCGCCTCGTCGCGCAGGAAGCGGTAGACCTCGAGCGGGTGGTCGGCGTTGACGCGGTTGAGGGCGGTGAGCACGTTGACGTCGACGCCGTGCTTCTGCAGCACCCGCAGGCCGCGCAGCACCCTGTCGAAGGTCGGCCTGCCGCCTTTGTCGACGCGGTAGGTGTCGTGCAGGTCGCGCGGGCCGTCGATGCTGATGCCGACCAGGAAGTCGTGCTCCTTGAAGAACGCGGCCCACTCGTCGTCCACCAGCGTGCCGTTCGTCTGCATCGTGTGCAGAAAGCGCATGCCCGGGCGCCGGTACTTCTCCGCCAGGGCCAGCGCCCGGCGATAGAAGTCGATGCCCATCAGGGTGGGCTCGCCGCCCTGCCAGGCGATGGCCACCTCGTCGGTCTGGTGCGCCTCGATGAGCTGGCGGATGTAGCGCTCGAGCAGCGCGTCGCTCATGCGGAAGCTGCCGCCGGGGTAGAACGCCTCCTTGTCGAGGAAGAAGCAGTAGGCACACTCGAGGTTGCAGGCGGCGCCGGTCGGCTTGGCCAGGAGATGGAAGGCCGGCGGTGCGTTCTGGGGTCGTTGCGGAGTCACGGCATCGGCATCCTGTCGTCGCTTCCGGTCATCGGGAGAGCCATCGTCGCGGCTCCGGTGGTCCTTGGCGCGCGGCCATCCGGACGCGGCGCCTCAGATGCCCCGTTCGGCCGCGATCCGGCCGCTCTCGACGGCTTTCGTCAGCTCCTCGTGGTCGCATTCGTTCTGGTCGGCGTAGGCCGCCGCGAAGCCGGCGATCGCACGCGGGAAGGAGTCGCCGGTCCCCAGATAGGCGGCGATCGCGATGCCGTCCCCCGAACGGGCGTGGGCGCGGGCGAGCGTCCAGCCACACATCTTGGCATAGATGCCGGTGCCGTGAGGCTTCGGGTCCTCGAGGTCCACCGACCCCTTGCCGTCCCAGAGCTGGCGGACGTAGAAGTCGCGCTGCTTGCCGTCGAAGCCGCTGATGCGTGTCCAGCCCAGCATGATGTCGCCGGCGGCCTGCATGAGGCGCTGACCCTCGACCACGCGCCGGCCGTGGTTCGCGTAGCGGCTTCCCCCGAGATGGGCCTCGAGCACCGAGGGTTGTGCCTCCTTGAACTGCAGGAACAGCGGATCGCCACCGTCGCGCCCCAGGCAGAGGGCGATCCAGGCTCGCGTACCGACGCTGCCCACGCCCACCACCTTGCGGGCCACGTCGACCATGCGGTACTGCTCGAGCAGGTGCCGGCGATCCTCGGGCAGCGTGCTGCGGTAGCGCCGGAAGATGCTGAGGAGAGCCTTCTGTATGTCTCGCGCCTGCTCGTCGCTGAGCAGGTCGGACAGCGGCACCAGCAGCGGCGGATCGGCCTTGATGCGAGGTGCGCCGTCGACCATGCGGGTGAGCTTGTCGAGGGCTCGCAGGCTGTGCTTGGAGCGCGCCTTGTCGATGAGCTTCTGGGTGCGCGCCAGCACCCGGCGCTGCTCTTCACCTTTGCCCTTGGCAGGCTTTGCCTGACGCACCTGGGCGAGGATGGTCTCGACGTTCAGGCCGGCATACCAGACGTCCATGGCGTGCTGCTCCGCGAACCGGGCCATGGCGTCGCGGTACTCACGTACCGCGGTCATGACGACGTCGCGACGGACCGCCGGCTCGAAGCCGGCGTTGCGGCCGGCGACCTCGAGGCTGGCGGCCAGGCGCTTGAGGTCCCACTCCCAGGGTCCGGGCAGCGTCTCGTCGAAGTCGTTGATGTCGAAGACGAGGCGCCGCTCCGGCGAAAGAAAGGCGCCGAAGTTGGCGAGGTGAGCATCGCCGCATGCCTGCACGATGAGGCCCGAGCGCGGCGTCGGCGCCAGATCGGCCGCCATGATCGCCGCCGCCCCGCGGAAGAAGGCGAACGGCGAGGAGACCATACGGCCGTACCGGATCGGCAGGAGCTCCTGCACGCGCGTGGCGCCCTGTGCTTCCAGCAGCGCCACCGGATCCGGTCGCAGGTCAGACGGTCGCCACCCCGCATGGCTGCTGCGCGGCGTCTCGGTCCGCGCCGCCTTGCCGCGCGCCACGCGCTCGGCGACCGAGAGATGGGGCACGACGCGTGGCCGTGCCTGGGCGTCGCGCTCCAGCCTGGCCGTCGCCGGTATGCGCAGCGCACCGGGCCTGGTGGAAGGCGTGCTCGTCGCATCCGCGGGCCGGGCTCCCGTGGCGTCCCTCTGCCGTGTCGCACGTTCCGTGTCGCTGGGTCCGAGCTTCTGTGTGCCGGGCATGTGTCCCCCATGGTCGGCCCGCCGGAGCAGACTGCCGGTCTGCCGTGCGGTGAAGCTGATCACGCTTCGTCGACGGCGGGCGATCCTGCGATAGTACTCCTTCAAGGAACGCGGTCCAGTCCGTTCTGCGTGACGCGTGAACGGTGCCGTCACTCCTTCCCATGTCGTGCAGGGCCCAGTATCCTGAGCCCGGCCACAGGGACGCCCGCCCGCCGCGCGGCGAGTGCGCCGGCCGTCACGACGATGTCGTCGACACTGAGGGGGAGCGATGACGGCTGAGAAGGCCGCCGCCGGAGTGGTCCTGATGACGCTCGGCGTCGGGCAGTTCCTCATGACGCTCGACAGCTCGGTGATGAACGTGTCGATCGCCTACGTGGCGAACGACCTCGGCACCACCGTCACCGGCATCCAGACGGCCATCACCCTCTACACACTGGTGATGGCGACGCTCATGATCACCGGCGGCAAGATCGGCGCCATGATCGGCCGCCGGCGCGCCTACGCGATCGGCTGCATCATCTATGGGGCCGGTTCGCTGACGACGGCGCTGTCGCCGAACCTGCCGGTGCTGATCGTCGGCTGGTCGTTCCTCGAGGGTACCGGCGCGGCGTTGATCATGCCGGCCACGGTGGCTCTGGTGGCCGGCAACTTCCCGGCCGCGCGCCGTCCGACGGCCTACGGCCTGATCGCCGCTGCCGGCGCCATGGCCGTCGCAGCCGGCCCACTGATCGGCGGCGCCGTCACCACGTTCGCCTCCTGGCGCTGGGTGTTCGCCGGGGAGGTGGCGCTCGTCCTGCTCATCCTGGTGCTGATCCGCAAGGTCCAGGACACCCCGGTGGCGCGGAAGCCGCGCCTGGACCTGCTGGGCGTGCTGCTGTCGATCCTGAGCCTGAGTGGCATCGTGCTGGGCGTGTTGAAGGCCGGTGAGTGGGGTCTCATCAAGGCCAAGCCCGGTGGCGTCGAGGTGCTCGGCGTCTCGCCGGCGCTCTGGCTCATTCTCGGCGGTTTGCTCGTCCTGTGGCTGTTCCTGCTGTGGGAGCGGCGCCTCGAACGGCGCCGGCTCGAGTCGGGCGACGTTCGATCTGTCGAGCCGCTCGTCCGGCCCAGCATGCTGCGCAACCGGCAGCTCGACGGCGGCCTGCTCATGTTCCTCATGCAGTACCTGATCCAGATGGGGACCTTCTTCGTCATCCCGCTGTTCCTCTCGGTGGTGCTGGCTCTGAGCGCCATCCAGACGGGGCTGCGGCTGATCCCGCTCTCCCTGGCGCTGCTCGTGTCGGCGATGGGGGTCCCGAAGCTCTGGCCCACGGCCTCTCCACGTCGCATCGTGCGCGTGGGGCTGCTCCTCATGCTGACCGGCCTGGTGCTGCTGATCGCCGGCATCGACCTCGATGCCGACGCCGGGGTGGTCGCCGTCCCGCTGTTGCTGCTCGGGCTGGGTATGGGCGCGCTGGCCTCGCAGCTGGGGGCAGTGACCGTCTCGGCCGTGCCCGACGAGCAGAGCGCCGAGGTCGGCGGCCTGCAGAACACGGCCGTCAATCTCGGCGCCTCGCTGGGCACGGCACTGGCCGGCGCCGTACTGATCGCGAGCCTCACCGGCTCGTTCATCACCGGCATCCAGGAGTCGGACGACGTCCCGGATCCGGTGAAGGAACAAGCGAGCGTCCAGTTGAGCGGCGGCATCCCCTTCCTGTCCGACGCCGACCTGGAGCAGGCGCTCAAGGATGCGGGCGCCACGGAGGCCGTCGCTCAGGACGTGATGGAGAGCAACCGCAGGGCCCGCATCGAAGGGCTCGACGCGGCGCTCGGCGTGGTGGCGCTGATGACGGCGGCGGCGCTGTTCTGTACCGGTCTGCTGCCGAAACGGCCGCCGGGAGCCGCCGGATCCGAGCCGGCGGCGTCGGCCGTGTCCTCCGGCTCATCGCCGGATCCCGCCGTGACGTAGCAGCGCCGGCTGAGACCGCCGGATCGGATCCGGATCCCGCCGACTTCGGCCTCAGCCGCCGTGGGAGTCGGATCAGCGTCGGTAGCGCCGACGACCGGCGCCGACGACCGGCGGCCTCAGCTGCCGCACGAGAAGCCGGCCGCCGACCGGGGCCTCAGCCGCCGCGCAGGCGCAGGACCTCGGCCTTGGTCAGGCTGAGGAGGTGGTCGTAGATCTCGCGCAGGCCCTCGCCGGAGAGCGGCCCCTTGTTGGCCCGGCTGACGTAGGTGAGCATCCAGGCCTCGCGGTCGGGGTCGACGAAGTCGATGCCGTGCTCGGCCTTGTAGGTGTGGAGCTGCGCGACCAGCTTGAGACGCTTGTTGACGGCGTCGACGATCTTGAGGTCGTTGTCGCTGATCTGGTCGCGGAACTGGCGGATGACCGGGTCGTTCTCGGGGGTGGTGCTCACGTGGGGGCCTCTTCCTCGTCGTCTTCGTCGATGTCGATATCGTCGTCGTCGTCCTCGAGGTCGTCATCCTCGTCGTCGTCCTCGTCCTCGAGGTCGTCGTCTTCATCCTCATCGTCTTCATCGATCTGCTCGATGTCGGCAACGTGCGCCTCGCGGAAGTCATCTGGCGTGACGTTGTCGAGGAAGCTGCGGAAGCGTTCGACGACCTCTTCCTGGTCGTCGACCTCGTGCTCGAACTCGATGGCGTTCTCTTCCAGCAGCTCCTTGCTGGCGAAGATGGGCGCGTCGGTGCGCACCGCCAGGGCAAGGGCGTCGCTGGGGCGGCTGTCGACGTCGATGTCCTCGCCGTCTCTGGTGAGCGTGAGCCGTGCGTAGAAGGTGCTCTCCTTGAGCTCGGTGACGGTGATCTTGCTGAGCTGCGCGTCGCAGTGCTCGATGACGCTCATGAGCAGGTCGTGCGTCATCGGCCGCGGGAGCTCCGTGCCCTGCAGGCGGATGAGGATGGCGGCCGCCTCGGGGTGACCGATCCAGATCGGCAGGTACCGGTTGCCCTCGGCGGTGCGCAGCAGCACGATCGGCTGCTTGCCGACCACGTCGAAGGACACGCCGTAGATGACCATGCGTTCAACGTCCATGGTCCTAAGTATACGCGTGCCGGCCGGTCGTCTGTGGCGGCGCGTTCGGCGCTGGGGCCGCCCGGCCGCTGAGTCCTGCGGCCGGGCGGCGTCGCGGTCGGACCCGCATCCCGGCGCCGCGTCCGGGTCCGCTGCGCCCTATCTGATCCTGAACTTCAGTGCCGTGCTCCAGGCGCCGGCGCCGGCGCTGTTGCTCGCCCGCACCTTCCACTTCAGAGCCAGCTTGCGCGGCAGCTTCCTGGTGCACTTCCAGGAGGTCTTCGTGAGGTTCGCGCGCTTGAAGAGCAGCTTGCTGCCCCTGTAGACGCGCACCTCGTACCTGGCGGCGCCGCCGACGGCCTTCCACCTGAAGGTGGGCTTGCGCGCGGAGATCAGGCCCTTCGGCGACTTCGCCGCCGCCTTCCCCGGTCTGGTGACGGCGCGCCCGTAGAGGATGTTGTGGCGCGACCAGCCGCTGTTGGTGATGCGGTAGCGGTAGAAGCCGGCGTTCCACCACGCGCTGATACCCATCGTCGTGAAGGTCGCGGTCGTGGAGCCGGGCAGGATCTGCGCCGTATCGATGTAGCCGGCCACCCTGTAGGGATCGGTGATGCCCATCTGTCTGAGCAGCGACAGCGGGAACAGGCCGTCGAAGGTGGCCGTGACACCGGGCGAGCCGTTGGCGTTCAGGCCGGCCAGAGTACTGCCGGACAGGGTCGGCGGCTGCACATCGAGCCAGTGCATGGTGGTAGCGAAGATGGCGCCGTGGTAGTCGCGAGTGGTGGCCGATGAACAATCTGCGATGAACCCGAAGGCCGCTCCCACGTCGCCGCTCGCCGAACGAACGGGGTCGGTGATCTGCGCGGTGACGGTGACCCAGGTGGCGTCGGTCAGGGTGGCTCCGTCGTGGGTCACGAAGAGCTTTGCGTTGATGGCCGTCTCGGCAAGCAGAGCAAAGAAGTTGATCCGCCGGCCGGCCTCCTTCTGGAACATCAGCGTGAGCTTGAAGCCCTCGTCGATGTCCTTGCCGGTGAGGTCGGTCTGGGCCATGGTAGGCGGTCCTGTCGGCACGGCGTTGAGGAAGCCGAATGCGTAGATCTCCCGGACGGGGTCCCAGACGCCGGCGCCGTAGGCGGTCGCGGGGCCGGGGAAGCTCTTGGTGGCCCCCGTTCCCGCCGGCATGGCGGGATGTGTCGTGAACGGGGTGTTCGGTTCCACTCCCCTCCAGGCTCCGTAGTGGGAGTCGCCCGGAGACCACGTGAGCGGGGACTCGGCGGCCCGCGTCGGCGGGACGCAAAGGACCCACGAGAGTGCGATCGTCATGGCCAGCACGACCAACGATCCGGCCATCGTGCTGCGAGCGTTCATCTCCCACCCCCTGCGTCGGCTGCCGGGGGACGCTCGCTCGGAGCGATGCACCGTTGCCGAGCGGGTCGCCTCCCATTGGGGCCACGCCCCGGCAAGTGGTGTACGAAGATGACCACAGGGTCACCCTCGCTCCATGACGCCTCAGGCTGCGATCATCGCCACCTCCATGGCGGGTTCCTGGGCCTCGGGTGCGATCGTCTT
>Ga0172371_10000163_pt1 | contig 93447 bp, 64 predicted proteins | sample Lak12m_FD_114543 | JGI IMG/M metagenome (GOLD analysis project Ga0172371, IMG submission 114543) | Freshwater microbial communities from Kabuno Bay, South-Kivu, Congo - kab_022012_12m | ecosystem: Environmental > Aquatic > Freshwater > Lake | place: Democratic Republic of the Congo: South-Kivu...
GCATTGTACCTGTTTGGGTGCTGTTGTCGGGCAAGGTAAGTTGCCAGGTAACTTTAGGAGGACAATTGGATCCGCTGCACATAAAACCGGCATTTACCGAATACGGTTGATTGCATTTTAATGAGTATTGGCCTCCGCATTTGGCCTGTAACTGTTTTGGCAGGCCTGTGGCAAACGAACGCGCATCATTCCCGTTAATCAACTCGGTAAGCGTAATAAATTCCCAACTGCTGCTATCACAGTTACAACCCTGCGGGCAGTTAACCGTAAACTGCATTTCACAAGTGTCGCATAATGTACTACCGCAATACCCAAAAAGCTGAAGAACATAATTACCTGAGCCTATTGTCGTAAAAGTGCAGGGCATAGTACCAGTAAGGATCGAATTATCGGGCAATGTAAGCTTCCATGATACATTTGATGAACAAGACGCACAGTTAAAAGCTGCATTTACACTATACACTTGGTTACACTCAAGCTGATACTTTCCACCGCAGTTTAAGGTAAGGGGTTGAGCAACCGTTGCTCCGGCCGTTGTTTTTGCCGGATCCTGAAGCGGAGCAATGTGAATAAACTCCCATGAACTTTCGGCACAATTGCAAGTATCGCAAGGAGGCAACACTACTGAATAAGTTTCGCTGGTTGATGAACAACCTGTTGCAGGATCAGTAAGTACCACATAATAGCTTCCTGTAACTACATTAGGAAGAACCGGCCCGGTGCCAATCAGCATTGGATTATACCATTGAACAGTATAGTTTACAGCAGAAGGCCCTATAAGTGGTTGCGGAGCATATATTGAAAACGGGCGACTACATTCGCAGGGAATGGTATCGCAAAAATGCGGAAACAAGCCAACCGGAGGTTTTGGGTTGATCAAGACGTTCTTTTTACTTTTACACCCAGTTAATGGATCGGTATACGTAGCTGTATAAACCCCTGAAGCGGTAACTGAAATTGAAGGTACCAAGGCTCCTGTATTCCACGAAATTCCTGAACCATAATTTGTTACAGTAAACTGAACCGGAGTTCCTTCGCAAACTGGCGAAGCAGGCAGGCTAACAACCACCGGCTGAGCAGGAACCGGATTAATAGTAATAACAAGAGTACAGGTATCGCTACACCCATACTGATTGGTTAGAACCAGTGAATAGGTTGTAGTGGATAAAACCATAGGATCGTAGTAAATGCTACCGCTTGCTAATAAATTGCCATAATTTCCGTTGGCATACCATAGTGATGTAAAACCGGGAACTTCGTTAACACTGGTGAGGGTTACAGGGCCGGTGCCGCATAGTTGCAACGAAGGAGATGCTGCGATAAGTGCTTTGGGCTTTGGAACCGGCGTCACTTCAACAAGATTACTTACACAACTGCACCCATTAGCATTGGTTATAATCACCCTGTACCATCCAGGAGTAACTACTGACAGCGCGTTGCTGATACTATTGGGATTGGGCGTAATATAATTCCCTCCGGTGTATTGCTGCCATTGGTATGAAAATCCGGCTCCGGTAGCTGCTGTAAGCGTAGCTGATCCTCCCGGGCAAATATATCCGGGTAAAAGGTTACAACTACTTATGCCTTGAAGCACATTTACATTGCTCGAAGCTATGCAGGTGTTGCCCAAAAGGTCAGTTACTGTGAGTACCACGGTCTTTGAACCAACCGAGGAGTATGCATGACTTGTAAATGGTATATATGAAGACAGGCTATCGCCGAAATCCCAGTTATAAGTTAAAAAACCACTTGGATTCGAGGTCATTGCAGTGAGCTGTCCGGTGCAAACAGGGGTGTTCATATTCACTGCCAAAGGCAAATAATTAACCTGTGATTGAAATGTGCTGCTACATGGGGCAATTATTCCGTTATTGTAGGTTATAGATAATTGCAGATTGTAATTTCCGGCTAGAGTATAACAATGTGCAGGTGGAACTACTGAGGTTGATGTAAATCCATCACCAAAATCCCAAAAATAGCTTACCTGCGAAGGGTTGGCCAAAACGATAGAGTAATCGGTTATATTCACACAACCATTACACCCGAGGGTATAGGCAAATGAAGCTTCAATGGGCACGGTAACTGAAGTGGTAGTGCAATTTCCGGTACATGAAGCTGGATTTGGCGATGGCGGACCAACACAAAATTTTACACAATAAATTCCGGCATGTGCATAAGTGTGTGTTACCGTCACCCCCGACCCACCAGGCATGGTAGAACCATCACCAAAGTCCCAGGTAATGGAGGCTCCAGTAGGATTTGGGGTAGCAGCGGTAAATGAATACTGATTGCAACTAATTTGTGTAACATTTGTAATTGCAGGCGCGTTGATATCGGGACAACATACTTTATTTACCGTAAATGTCACAAATTTCTGACAACTACCGTATTTAACAACGGCATAATAGTTGCCTGGTGCAGGTGCAGTGTAAGAAGATGAAAGGTTTGTGTTTGTGACAGTCAAAATAAGACTCCCAGAAGGATAGGTTCCACTATACCACTCATAGGTAAAAGTACCTGAGACTGGTTTTACAACTTCAACGCCAAGCGATTCATTCGTTGCGCTTCCGTTGCAATACCCAACCCCACAGGTTACAGGTCGGATAGCAAAAGGATCTTTCACTTCAATTGTGCGGGTAAACGAACAACTGCCATTAACCGCAGTTGCTGAGTAATTTCCGGTATTGTAAACATTTGTAACAGCCCCTGTTGCCAAATTGCTCCACGAATAGGTGTAGGCACCTGCTCCTGTGGCTGTTAACTGTGTGCCTCCGGGCATGCAAATATTCCCTGACTGGGTAAGTGAAAACAACGGTTTTTTCGATATAGTAACAGTTACTGATGTGCTCCCACAATTTGACGAAGCGGTGATTGTTGCTAACCAAGGGCCATTTCCAGTTTGACCATGCCACAGCACTTTGGGGGAATTGGTACCCTGCCCCGAAATAACAGTTCCTGCTGATGGCGGAGCAATACTCCACTGAACATTCTCGGTCAAAGGCAAATTTCCACCCGTAAGCGTATACGTTAAGCTGTCGTCAACACATACAGTAACCGGTCCTGTGAGATTACCTACTGAGGCAAGACTTATAGGATAAAACACTGCCGCCGACGGACATGCAGGTGGATTGTTGTGCTGCAGTGTGACAGAGATCATACCCGGAAGTGCTGTCCAGGCTATAATCGCTGAGTTACCGGTTGTTGTTGGCATACTTCCCGGCTCAAATGTCCCCGACCCTCCGGTAATCTGCCAGTTATAGTAAAAGCCTGAAGGTGCGGGGGTTGCCATGGTATAGGTGTACTGCGAACCGGGGCAGCCACTTGTGGGTCCGGTAATTGCAGCGGCCGATGGAGTATTGATTACTTTTATTTTTAATTGCTGTGTTGTGTTGCAATAATTACCTCCGGTTTCATTTACTGTAGTAATATAATCACCGGATATTGTAAAAACAGGCGAAAATGAACTCCCGGTTCCTGAAGGTGGTATTACTCCTGTTGACGGAACTACCGACCAGTTAAAGGTACCAGCAAGCGGAAAAACAGATAAAAAAGCTGGATTCCCTTTGCAAATGGTTTGATTGTAATAGGCACTAAAGGTGCCTGTTGACTGAATGGTTATTACACCGGATGACTTGCAGCAAAGATGCGGATTGTCAAGTAAAATCGTTAACTGGTAAGTACCTGCGGGCAAAAGACTCCAATCAATCCAAACCGTGTTGTTATCAGGATGGGTGACCAGCAGCGAATCGTAATTATTCATTGCCAGATCATCAAGATGCCAGATATAAAAAGTGCCCGGAAACATAGGTAAAGTGTAGGATGTTGTACTGGTTGAACAGGGAATAAGGTTGCCTGTAGGAACCGGGTTCATTGGCAGTATGGGTACCTGAATGGATGCTGTGCATCCACCAGGGCATTGCGCATTGATTACACCCTGCGGATTGCCGTTGCCCCATACGATAGTGACCTGGTTGCCCGATTGCCCGATAATGGCCCCTCCTACCGGAGTGAGCCAAACCGGATTACTGCAACCCACAGCTGTATATGTTGCAGTATCGCCGGCACAAACAGTGCTTATACACTGTATATCGATAATGCCCGGAACTATGGTAACCTGATGTGTAACTGTATCTGAGCAACAGGATTTAACAACCGTTGTTTCAGCTCCATTGGCCCCCCCCGGAACAGTTAATGTGGAAAAGCTGCTGGCAATAAGCGTAACGGTGTAGGTACCCGGGCTATTGAATGTATGAAACGGGTTAACCAGTGTACTGAAATTGTTGTTGCCTGATGAGGGATCTCCAAAATTCCAGTAGTAAATCATGCCCGATGCGAATACTGAAGTATTGGTAAATGCGATGGTTGAACCTGCACATACATTGTTGGGGCTGAAAATGAATCCTGCCAAAGGTTTATCCTTTACTTTAACTGTTAGACAGGTTGTGAAAATATTACCCGAACCATCTGTAACTGTAAGGGTGAGAATATAATCACCAGTTTGAGGCCATGCTATCGAAATATTCTGAACCGCATTGGATGGATTAATAACCACAGAAACTGGCCCGCTTACACTCCAATTGTAGCTTGCCCATCCAGTGCCAGCTGCTGAGTAATGATTTACCCGATCTTTGCAGGTATTGGTAACTTTGCACCTATTGCCACCAATACTGCCTTCGTCGGGCTGATGGTCTTTTGAACCACAGTCAAGATCGTCGAACTGAATTTCTACCTGATTGCAGCTCTGTGCATTCACAGTGATTGCAATTCCTTGCAATAATGCCAGAAGAGCTAAAATCACTACCGGAAATCCCAGGCGTTTCACCATAGTTTTCATACCCATTGAGTTATTTGATGCAACCTTCTTTTATTACTCTTGTGCAAATTACCTTTTCGCATGTAGTACAGTCATCAAATAAAAAGCTGAACCTGATGCAATAACTGAAAGTGGCTGCACAGCATTTTACTACAGGCGGAATGGCTATATCAAAGTTGAACTGGCCATTGAGCAATGTCCCGGCTGGCGTATTGCTATTCCACACAACATGATTGCTGCCTTTTGTTTGCCCTGCTGATGCAAAACCTGAAGCTGCAAGTGTAGCAGATAAAATAATGCCATTGTTTTTTGAATCTTTATTACACGGTGCGCATTCGTCGCTTTCAGGATCAAAACCAAAATATACCAGTGTAGCGGTTACCTTTGTAACTTTAGCGGGGCTTACCTGTATGGGAAATATGCTGCTGATGAGGGGTTGCGATAAATTGTGCTGAGGATTTCCAATCTCAATTTTCAACTTGTCGCAGGCTTTGCAAACGCAATGGAGTGTATCTGCTTCTAAATCATTGTCAGACACCATTCCAAGACTGGTATTACGTTCCGCTTCAGCTTTTACGATCAGATTGCTTACCCCATTGAGGCAATCGATACTTGCCAAAAAACTTGCTTTTCCGTTTGAGATAGATGTTGATGAAGGCAGGAAACTAAAAGGTAAAGCCGGCGATACAGAACTTGAAATATCTATCGGACAGGGCGTGCCGAAGTTCCCGTTCAGAGCCATAATGGTAAGTTTTTTGAGTATGGTATTTGTGTTGGAAAGGTTGTTTTTTACAACAATGGTAATTGGTTGTTTACCATCTTTGCAGCATCCTACTTCAAGTGAGTCAATAGTTATATCAATATCATTTTGCCCTGAAACAAAATTTGCCGGATCGCTAACCCCGTTATTACTGCCGAATGGATTTCCGATCTGATTGGTTGCCCTTACAATCACAGTATATTTTCCGCCAGCAGGTTTTTCGTCAGGAGTCCATATCAATGAAGTGCGGTTGGTTATCTCCTTTTCGAACACTGGTTTTGAGAATGTGATGGGCTGTGCCTTTCCGGCAGAATTTTCGTTTTTAAAAATCTTTACATTATACACTACCGGTTCAACTGGCAAAGGGCTGACCGCCAACCAAGATATCAGAACTCTATTCTGACTATCGGCGTCTGAAACCGAAGCACCATCTGAGGGTGTAAGAATGAATGGCCTGGTGTATTCCCTTTCTGGTTCCTGATCTTTTCTGACCTCCGTAATGGGTTTATCCTTTTTGCGAAATGGCAAACGGTAGGTAATACCGGCGCCTGCATTCAAAAAGTTAGAAGGCCCTTTTGTATGACTAGTGGTATTTTCAGTAAACTGAGTTTTTAAAACCTGATACCTTATTTCACGGGGGTCTGTGCCAAAATTCACAGTGCTCAGATCACGATAACCGGTAGTAATTTCGTCACCACCCGTTTGCACAAGAAAGTCCATTTTAAGGCTTGCCCCGATATTATCGGCTATCCACCAGGTGAAGGTTGCTCCGGGTTTAATATTGAATTTCGTGCCATTATAGCCATCAGGGGCCTGATAGCGCGCCAGCGGAACCCCCTTAGCGGCCGAATCAAACACCACCATATCGGGCGGGCTCAACTTACTTAATCCAGCCTTAAGTGCAAGCGTAATGTCAAGTCTTCCTTTTTCTGTTTTACTAATTTTATCGCGTAGCAAGCTGAACTTTAAGGTGTATTGCGGACCAATTGAAAAAAAAGTATTTTTCCACTTATCGGATTTCTTGTTGTACTCAGCAAAACCAAATGGAGATATTTTGTTGTAAAAATCTTCAATGCTACCATCTGTTTTTGCATTCAGCCTGCCTGCATCTAAGCCAAGGCCCCAGTTGCCTAGTGTAAATTGCCCTGATACAGAAGGGGAAAAAGCAGCGGTCTGCCTGATACCCGGATCGTTTAAGAATGCGCTGTAGCCACTAAGTTGCAAAAGAAGTGATTTATCCAAGGGCGATTTTAACTCACCTTGACGCTTCAACTTTTCACCACTATGATTCGGCGACAAAGACCATGAGCTGTCGCCCGCACTTACAATAGCATTTTTAATTACAGAATTAAAAATGGGTTTCGTCCCCTGAACGGTACCAAGCACCGAGAAGATAATTAAACACAAAAGATTCCTCTTCATACCTTCAAAATTAGGATGCAGAAACAAAGGGCAATGAAATCGAATTGACTTATAAAGGGAAGCTTCTGAACCGAAGCCGGATGGATTTGGTCGCGCTGAACAAGCCAATGACAAAAGATGTAAAACAAGCGGATTTTACCTTTGTTCAATAGTTTTAGAACAGACTAATAATTATTTAAAAAAAATCGCCGGTAAACCCTACTAAAAACTAAGAAAGCCCTCCGGAAAAAGGAAGGCTTTTAGAGCTGACTAATGAAATCCTATTCTTCGATAGCAGTTACCCCGGGCAATACTTTGCCTTCGATAAACTCGAGCATTGCGCCACCTCCGGTACTTACATAGCTCACTTTATCGGCAAGTTTAAATTTGTTGACTGCAGCCACTGAGTCGCCGCCGCCTACCAGCGAATAAGCTCCTTTTTGGGTAGAGTTGGCAATGGATTTGGCAACCTGAACGGTACCTTCGGCAAACGATGGCATTTCGAATACACCCATCGGTCCATTCCATAATATAGTTTGTGAATCCATGAGAATCTGATCGAACAAAGCGACTGACTCAGGTCCGATATCCAGTCCCATCCAGCCATCCGGAATTTCGCCGGCCTTTACGATGCTGGTCTCTGCGTCGTTGGCAAAAGCCGAAGCAGCAATGGCATCAACAGGCAGAATGATATTTACCCCATGCATTTTGGCGCCTTCAAGTGTGTTTAGCGCCAAATCAAGCAAATCATCCTCAACCAGCGAATTTCCCACTTTGCCACCCATGGCATTAATAAAGGTAAACATCATGCCACCACCTACAATCAAGTTGTCGACCTTATCAAGCAAATGATTGATAATTTGTATTTTACCTGAAACCTTTGCGCCTCCGAGAACTGCCGTGAATGGTTTTTTACCCTCTTTAAGAACTTTGTTCAGGCTGGCTACTTCGGCATTCATCAAATAACCAAACATTTTATCGGTGGGAAAATAAGCAGCCACCAGCGCTGTGGAAGCATGCGCCCGGTGAGCTGTTCCGAAGGCATCATTGATGTAGCAATCGCCATAGGTCGATAGCTTTTTGGTAAATTCTTTCTGCTTCTCTTTGGTAGCGGTTTTGGCAGCCTTTTTCTCATCATCAGATGCCGTATCGGCAATGCGAGGTTTCCCTTCTTCTTCTTCGTAATACCTCAGGTTCTCCAGTAAAAGCACGTCGCCCGGCTTAAGGCCGGCTGAGAGATTTGTGGCAGAATCGCCCATGCAGTCGTCAGCAAACAAAACTTCCTGATTGAGCACATGGCTGAGGTAAGGAACAATATTTTTAAGCGAGAGTTTAGGTTCAAAATTCTTTTTCGGACGCCCCAGATGCGACATCAGGATAACAGAACCTCCCGCTGAAAGTACTTTGCGGATGGTAGGCAACGCGGCATCAATACGAGTTGTATCGGTAATCTTGAGTGCTTCGTCGAGCGGCACATTAAAATCGACCCTGATAAGAGCTCTTTTTCCTTTAAAATCGTATGAATCAATGGTTTTCATAATATTGAAATTTGGTTGAATGCTTGTGCAAAGATAGGCTAATTTAAGGTCATATCATACCGGCTTTTGTATGTTAAAAACGGTTTGCAACTGTAAAATTATCAGTAAAAGTGAGGCCTGGCTTCTCAAGGGCTTTGTTAATTAATTTACCATAGCCGATTTAGGCAGTTTCCGTAATTTGCCTGCACTTTTTCTTACTTTTGTAAACAGGCAAAACAACCGCGTATGCAAACATTTACGGGATCAATAGTATCAAGGCTTCCATTTACCGGCACCAGCATTTTTGCCGTGATGTCGGCTTTGGCCAAAGAGCACAATGCCATAAACCTTTCACAGGGTTTTCCTGATTTCCCGATTTCATCTGAACTCATAAAACTTGTGAATACCCATATGAGAAAAGGGCATAACCAATATGCACCCATGCCTGGCGTTCCGGCCTTACGCGAAGCTATTTCGGAAATGTTTGCGGGTAAATACAAAGCCGATTATCACCCTGAAACCGAAATAACCATCACAGCCGGTGCAACTCAGGGGCTGTTCAGTTGTATTGCTGCATTGGTGAGGCCGGGCGATGAGGTAATTATTTTCGAGCCGGCCTATGACAGCTATGCTCCGGCAGTTATGCTGCAAGGTGGCCTGGTAAAATATGCCAGATTAACTGATAACGATTACCACATCAACTGGGAAACTTTGCCGGGCCTTATTTCGGGAAATACCCGAATGATAATACTTAACAGCCCGCACAACCCAACCGGCAGCACGCTTACATCAGCCGATATCAAAAAACTTGAACATCTGCTTGCCAACCGCGATATTGTTGTTTTAAGCGATGAGGTTTACGAGCATCTGATTTTTGATGGAAAAGACCACGAAAGCATATGCAGGTATCCGGCTTTGGCAGCAAAATCAATTATTATTGGATCTTTTGGAAAAACGTTTCATGCTACCGGCTGGAAATGCGGTTTTGTGCTTGCCCCCGCCCAGCTTACTGCCGAAGTACGCAAAGTACATCAGTTTGTGGTTTTTGCTGTTAACACACCGGTGCAACATGCCATTGCCGAATTTTTAAAAAATCCTAAAAACTATCTTGATCTCGGAACGTTTTATCAGCAAAAGCGCGACTATTTCCTCGAACTTATCCGTGGGTCGCGTTTTGTGGCACAACCGGCTGCCGGCACTTATTTTCAGTTGCTTAGCTATAAAAACATCAGTGATGAAAAGGAGTTCGACTTTGCTGTTAGATTAACCCGTGAATATAAAATTGCTTCGGTGCCTGTTTCATCGTTTTATCACAATCAGGCTGAGAATAAGGTCTTGAGATTCTGCTTTGCCAAAACCACTGAAACACTGGAAAAAGCAGCCAAGATTCTGTGCTCAGTGTAATTCTTTAAATTGTAAGATATGTCAAGTCGTGATGCTTTCCCTACATTAACACTCTCATTGGTGCAGGCGCCGCTGGTATGGACCAACATAAGTGCTAACCTTGATTTTTTTGACAGTGTACTCGAGCCCCTCAAAGGCAAAACGGACCTGATAGTTTTGCCCGAAACATTTGCTACCGGATTCGTAACTGATCCTGCTGAAATCGCTGTCACTATGGATGGCCAGGTTATGCAATGGATGGCTGAAAAATCATCATTGCTGAATGCAGCAATTACAGGCACCATTATAACCAATGAAAACAACCGTTACTACAACCGCCTGATATGGATGCAACCTGATGGTAGTTATTTTACCAGCGACAAACGGCATTTATTCAGAATGGGCCACGAGCATGAAAAATTCACCGCCGGTCGAAAATCACTCACCATTGATCTGAAAGGATGGAACATTCGTCCGCTTATATGCTACGATCTGCGTTTCCCGGTGTGGAGCAAAAACAGATATATCGACTCTAAGTATGAATACGATCTGCTGATTTACACCGCCAACTGGCCCGCAAGTCGCAGTTTTGTGTGGAAATCGCTGCTCACTGCCCGGGCAATTGAAAATCTTGCTTACTGTGCGGGAGTTAACCGCATAGGTACCGACGGCCATGGACTACCACACTCAGGCGATTCATGTGTTCTTGATTTTAAAGGCCGCGATATGTTCAGAGCCAGACCCAATGAAGCGGTAGTTGAAACCATTACACTTGAATATGAACCACTGCGCGAATTCAGGGAGAGATTTAATGTAGGCCCCGATTGGGATCAGTTCAACATTACAATCTGACACTGAGCAGCGTTTTCAGGCCCGAAAGGGGCTGTAACAGAAACAATATAACAGACCCCAGAAAAGTATGAAATTCGAAGATTATCCCTTTGTTCCGGTACTTAAAAAAAATCTGGCTCTTGCAGGTTTCAGAAGACCTACTGATATTCAGTTCAAAACCATTCCTCCGGTACTTAAAGGTGAAGATGTGCTGGCCATTGCACAAACCGGAACCGGAAAAACGGCGGCATTTGCCATTCCGATACTGCAACAGCTTATTGCCGACCGTAGTGCTGAGCCAGGTGTAAGATGCCTTGTGATGGCCCCTACCCGTGAGCTTGCGCTGCAGATTACCGATGTTTTTCAATCACTCGCCAAAGGCAGCAGGGTAAAAACCGTGTGCGTTCACGGCGGAGTTGATCAGGACCCCCAGATTATCCGCCTTGCTGCAGGATCAGACATAGTGGTTGCCACACCGGGGCGAATGTTTGATTTGGTGAGCCAGAAACACATTGAACTCACTGGTGTTAAAACGCTGGTGATCGATGAAGCCGACCACATGCTCGATCCCGGATTTATCCGTGATATTCAGCAGCTCGTTAAAATGCTTCCATCGAAAAGACAAACCTTGTTTTTTTCGGCCACCATCGACAGTCACATCAAAAAGCTTGCTTACGCTTTGGTAAAAGATGCAATCCGCATACAGATTTCACCCAAAGATCCGGTGTCGAAAAACGTTGACCACAGTGTGGCATTTATCGAGATGGATGATAAGCGGTTTTTTCTTGAACGGCTGGTAAATGAGCATCCCGAAAGCAGAATACTCGTTTTTGTGCGCACAAAGGTGAGGGCCGAAAGGGTTAATGAAGCCATGACACGTGTGGGTATTAACGCGCTAAGCATACATGGCGACCGCGACCAGAAAGAACGTATTGATGCATTGAAACAGTTTAGGGATGGCAAAGTTAAGGTATTGGTTGCCACCGATGTAAGCGCCAGGGGTATTGATATCGATAATGTTGAGTACGTGGTTAACTACGATTTGCCCGAACAGCCCGAAAATTATGTTCACCGTGTTGGCCGCACCGGCCGTGGTAAAAAACGGGGTATTGCCGTTGCTTTTTGCAGCCCGTCAGAAAAGCCGTTGCTCGAAGCCATTGAAGAGTATACTGGCAACAATATTGCAATACTCACCCTCGACCGACAGGATTATATGATGACTGTTGACACTTCATCAGAAGCCAAATCAGACTGGAAAACCCTGGTGCGTGATGCCGAGCTGGAAGAAGAACGCTTACGCAAGAAAAAGAAAACCAAAAATAAGCGCTAGGATTTAATTACCAGTTTAAAGCCAATACCGTGCACATTGATGAGTTCTATATTCTCATCTCCCTTCAGGTACTTGCGTAATTTTGCAATGTACACATCCATGCTACGGGCATTAAAGTAACTATCGTCCTGCCATATTTTATTCAGGGCAAAACTACGGTCGAGTACTTCGTTGAGATTTTCACACAATAGCCTTAGCAGTTCATTCTCCTTTGATGTAAGGCGCTGCTCGCTATCATCTGATTTAAGTATCTGTAAATTGTAATCAAATGTATACCGGCCAATGGTAAACGTTTTTCCACCCTGTGCTGTGTGACCGGCCCGCCTCAGAATGGCTTCCATGCGCAGCATAAGCTCGTCCATGCTAAAGGGTTTGGTAAGGTAATCATCGGCACCTGCCTGAAAACCCTTGAGTTTATCTTCTTCGAGTGATTTGGCGGTGAGAAACAAGATCGGAATGGTGCGGTCGTGATTGCGAATATCGCGTGCAAGCGTAAATCCGTCCTTAATTGGCATCATTACATCAACAATACAAAAATCAAACTGCTCACGGCTGAAAAGTTCATAGGCTTCCTGCCCGTTTACACACAGGCGGGTAGCATAACCCTTAGCCTCGAGGTACGATTTAAGTATGTTTCCCAAATTGCGGTCATCTTCGGCCAGCAATACCCTGATTTTCTCTTTCTCCATAATTCAGTCGGTTTTTATTGCCTTGCACTTTTTAAGTGAGTATTCAATTTTTATTTTATTCAGCACCAACAGTTTACATGCCATAAGGCAGCCAAATCCTGAAGGTAGATCCTTTACCGGGTTCACTTTCAACGGTAACCAAGCCGTTGTGTTTTTCAACAATAAATTTAACATAACTCAGCCCGAGTCCAAAACCTTTAACATTGTGCACATCGCCTGTCGGAACCCGGTATAGCTTATCAAATATTTTCTTTTGATTGGTTTTGCTAATTCCGGTGCCATTATCCGTAATCGATATCTGGATGCCATTGTCGCGGGTATCGGTGGCTACCAAAATCAAAGGCTTTTTGGGCGTGTATTTATTGGCATTGTCGAGCAGGTTGTTTATTACATTGGTAATATGAACCCTGTCGGCCAGCACATCAGCTTCCGTTGCCCTGAAATCAGTTGTTATGCTTCCATCGCGTATCTCAACCTGAATGGCAATTTTGCGCACAACATCGCTGATAACATCGTGCAGGTTAAAATTCTCTTTGCGCAAATTCAACTGCCCTTTTTCGAGAATGGCCGTTTGCAGAATCTTTTCGGCCATCACCCCCAACCGCTTGTTTTCCTGGCTTATAATGTCGATGTAGGAGTATACCAATTCGTCGGTTTTACTTACTTCGGGATCGTTTAAAACTTCGCAGGCAAGTGATACAGTAGAAATGGGAGTTTTAAACTCATGCGTCATGTTATTGATGAAATCGTTTTTCATTTCTGAGAGTTTCTTTTGCCGTATTATGGCAATAATAACCACAGCAAAGGCTATTATAATCACAAGCAGCAATACCGCCGAAACAATCAGCAGTCCGCTCATTTGCACCAGCAGGTAGCGGGTTTGGCCAGGGAACCAGATAAGCAGAAAATCAGGCGGATTGTAGGAATTTCCCGGAAACAGCTGAAAAAAGAAGGCTTTTTCCATCAATTCCTTCTGGAATCCGGGATTTTTTTCAATTACCATAATATGGCGGCTCTCACTGAAAACCCCGAATTCGTAGCGGGCCTTAATACCTTTTTCATTCAAAGTAAGCTGTAACAACGAATCGAGCTCACCTTTGGATATGCGGTTTTCGATGTTAGGTACAAACGGTGAATTAAACATTTCATCAAACATCTGATTTAGCAAAAAAGCCTTCTTTTTATTGAGCTGTTTCGCCCTTTCACTCAATTTACCGTCGTCCACAGGTTCAATACCCGCACCCGGGTAATTGAGCAGAGCCGAATCAGATCGCTTCACCAGTTTCCATTGATTGTTTTCAAACACCTCATCCCATTTTTGCTGCCGGTTGTAATTTACTTTTCCGGCCGAGTCGGGATTAACACCCATTTTTACCGATTCCTGATAAATTTGATTGTCGAGTGAATCGATTGTATGCATCAGGGCATTGTACTCTTCATTCTTTTTTACCTGCCTGGCAACTTCTGCTTTTTCGAGGCGAACCATAACCTCACTAACAGCCTCGGCAACACTTCGCTGAAAATTTGCCTCCCGCAATTTTACAGCACTCCTTATCCAGTAAGCCTGAATCCCTATCAAGGTGATGAGTGCGGTACTTACCAAAACAGCAATAAAAATGATCAATTTCCGGTTCATAGCTGCAAAGGTAAACCGATGCAACGTTTTTAATACTCCTGATTAACAACTTTTAACGTTTGTTAATCCTTGTTAACAGCACACCCTCTGCGCAGAGTTTAACTTTGCTTCATCAAAAATTACTGATCTAAATCAGAATTTTATGTCTTGTTTGTGTGTATAGTGTTTCATAGGTTTTGTTGTGTATAGAATGCAGCCTCCCCACAAGGCTGCATTTTTATTTTTTTTGCATTTCGCAAACCAATCTGATTGGGTTCAAATAACACAAACGCCTGATAAATAAAATTTTCGTTCACTTTTATTTTGAATTCCTATGCATTTTTGCTATATTTATACCACCATTTAAAACCTCATAAATATGGACAATCTGCTTTTACATATTATGGCCGAGAGTTTCGATCGGAATCAAAGCGGTGAAGAGGTGCCCGGCACCCCACGTCCGTTTATTACCATCTCGCGTGAATATGGCTGCCAGGCTAATATTCTGGCTCAAATGCTCAGGGAACGCCTGGAGCAAAAAGGCCAGCACTGGCGTATTATGAATAAGGAGATTATTTTTGATGCCGCCCGCGAATTGCATCTGCACCCTGATAAAATTGCCGGAATAAGCGAAGCGTCAAACCGCAGTCAGCTGGATGAAGTAATGCATGCAATGTCGAGCAGGTTTTATAAAAGCGATCGCAAAATACGTCAAACTGTGGCTTCGGTAGTTTTGAATACAGCGCTGAGCGGAAATGTAATAATTGTGGGCCGGGGCGGTGCTGCCATCACCCAGGGGCTTCAACCGGCCATTCATTTGCACATGATTGCCCCGATAGACTGGCGAATACAACAACTGATGCTGCGCAACCAGCTCAAAAGAGAGGAAATACTAAAAAAACTTACCGAAATAGATCACAAACGCTATAAGGTAATGCGCGATAATATAAAGTGGGCAGGTAGCTCTGAGTATCTGTTTGACCTTACTATCAATTGCTCCATGGTTTCACAGCATGAAGTACTCAAACTTGTTCTTTCACTGGCCGCTGACAGGGGAATTTTCTAAATAACCGAATTATTTTTCAGCGATAATAATAGCTGAGACCCCCATAAACAATGGTTCACCTTTTACCTGGCCAAATCCCGCCTTTTTGAGCTCAGCTGAAAGTTCGGGTATCGACCAGTAATTATTACCCGAATAAGCAAGGTATTTGTAAGCTCCCTTGTTGCCTGATATAAAGTCGCCCAACGGAGCTGTAATGTATTTCATATACTTGTGATATCCCCAGCGGATAAAACTGTTTGAAGGCTGACTGGTTTCAACAATTACAAATCGCCCGCCAGGCTTAAGTACTCTGAAAATTTCGCTGATATGCAAACCGGCATCAGGGTTTTCGAATGTAAGGTTCCTGAATCCGAACGAAATACCAATTGCATCGAAGAAATTGTCAGCAAATGGCATATTACCGGCATCGCCCTGAATAAGGTTAACACGCCCCTGGCCGAATATTGCCACCTTTTCGCGGGCACGGGCCAGCATCGTATGGCTAAAATCGAGTCCGTAAAGTTCAGTATCTGCGCCGGCATTGCGGGCCAGATGCATGGTAAGATCAGCTGTGCCACAGCAAAGATCAAGAACTTTAGCCGGATTGTTTTCAAGCACACGTCTGGCGGTTTTCCGTCGCCAACCCTCGTCCATATTCAGCGTTAAAATTCTGTTCAGTATGTCGTACCTAGGCGGTACATCGGTGAAAATTTTCTGGGTCGGGCGGAATCCCTTGTCGTCGCGAAACATTGTCAATCAAATGAAATTAAGAAACTGCAAAGATAATCAAGTTTTATTGCTGAATCAGCATCGCTGTGAACAGCCAACCTTAGCCTGAATGCCACATTGGTAAAACTAACAGGAGTTGATAATACTTCTTTCAATTTCACAGGCTGAAAATGGAATGCTGTTATTAATTTCTTATACATTTGCATCAATCCTAAATCTCTCCGCTATGCATAAATACATCATTATCACAACAGTGGCTGCTGCACTTGTGTTTACCGGCTGTGTTAAAAAACCGGCGTCATACAATCAGCAAACCGTAAAATCTTTTATCGAACAACCAACCGTGGAAAAAGTTACCAAAATACTTGCAGATTCACTGGGTGAAACTGCACGATTCCGCATTGAGCGGGGAGTAGAACAGGTTGCCGCCCTCTGGCGCGAAAGCGATGGCAATGCCGGCGATTTTGAAAATTTCTGCAAATCTAATTTTGTTGCAAACGAAGCCGACCTCGACACCTTATTTCAAAAGCTTGAACGCAATTTCGAAATATTGCGCGGTTATTTTCATCTGATCGACCTTAAGCTGAAAGAACCCATTCAGATTACCGGGCCTGACATTAAGCCCATTGATATGCTTTTTGGAAGCTACGACGCTTCGGCACATATCGACGACGATTTTTTCAACAATAAAATAGCATTTGTAACTGCGCTTAACTTTCCGTTTTACACGCTGAGCGAAAAAACCGAAAAAGGTTCAGCATGGAGCCGCCGCGACTGGGCTTATGCCCGCATGGGCGACCGTTTTACTTCGCGCATTCCGGCCGATATTGTGCTTAAAGCTTCGCAAACCCTTACCGAAGCCGATGCCTATATTTCCGATTACAATATTTATATGGGTAAGCTGATGGATAGCAAGGGCGGATTTCCTTTCCCGTCCGACATGAAACTGATAACCCACTGGGGCCTGCGCGACGAGCTCAAATCAAACTACCAGGGTGAGCAAGGCCTCGAGAAACAAAAAATGATTTATAATGTGATGAAACATATTATCGATCAGTCAATTCCGGTGGAGGTTATCAATAAAAACGAATATGCATGGGATCCTGCTGCAAATAAATTATTTAACGAAGGCAAAGAAGTTAAAGGCACACCTGAACCTGATACCCGTTACCAGGTACTGCTTGATAATTTTCATGCCATGAAGGCAGTTGATGCCTACAGCCCACACTTCCCCACATATATAAGCCGGGCATTCGAGGGTGGCATGGAAATTCCGCAGGAAGATGTGGAGCGGCTTTTTACTGAATTTGTTTCGTCGCCAATGGTTAAAGAGGTGGCTGCTTACATTAGCAATCAACTTGGCAGACCCCTTGAACCTTTCGATATTTGGTACAACGGGTTTAAATCGCGTGGCGGACTACCCGAAGATCAGCTCACTGCCATTACCTCTAAAAAATATCCCAATCCCAAGGCTTTTGAAGCTGATATGCCGGTTATATTGCGCAAACTTGGCTGGAGCGCTGATGAAGCAGCCAGAATAAGTGCTCTTATTACTGTTGACCCTGCACGTGGCTCGGGCCATGCCTGGGGTGCCGAGATGCGCAACGATCTGGCGCATTTACGCACCCGCATCAATGCCAGCGGAATGGATTATAAAGGATACAATATAGCTGTGCATGAATTCGGACACAACGTTGAGCAAACTGTAACCATGAACGATGTTGACTATTACATGCTTCAGGGGGTACCTAATACATCATTTACCGAAGCGGTTGCCTTTCTGTTTCAGAAACGTGATCTCGAACTACTCGGATTACCCAATGCCGATCCCGACAAGGATGCAATGATGGCGCTTGATAATTTCTGGTCGTGTTACGAAATTATGGGCGTTTCACTGGTCGATATGAAGGTTTGGAAGTGGATGTATGCCAACCCCAACGCTACCGCAGCACAGCTGAAAGAAGCGGTGATACAGGCAGCACATGAAGTGTGGAACAGCTATTATGCCAGCGTTATGGGCGGAAAAGACGAGCCAATTCTGGCTATTTACTCGCATATGATTGATAACCCGCTCTACCTATCCAACTATCCGATGGGCCATTTGATTGAATTCCAGATTGAACAGCAGGTTAAAGACAAGCTGCTTCCCGAAGAATTCAGGCGAATGTACACTCAGGGCCGACTCATACCACAGCAATGGATGAAGGGTGCTGTTGGCAGCGAAATATCAATACAACCCACCATGAACGCAGCCAGGGAAGCACTTAAAACCATCGCTTCAAAATAATGTTGCATTCTGGTAAAATCCGGATTAAACTATTTCATATTATTTGTGTTAATTGCAATCAACCACTCACAAACAAAGTACAATTATACAAACGATACTAGGATCAGGAGGAGCTATTGGCGAAAACCTTGCGGCTGAATTGATAAAATATACCAGCCGGATAAGGCTGGTATCCCGCAACCCGCGGCGCGTTAACTCAACCGATAAACTCATGCCAGGCGACCTTTTGCAGGCTTCGTTTGTTGATAAGGCCGTTGAAGGTGCCGAAGTAGTCTATCTTACCGTTGGATTGCAGTATAACATCAAAGTATGGCGGCAACAGTGGCCAGCCATAATGCAGAATGTAATAGATGCCTGCAAAAAGCACAATTCCCGACTGGTGTTCTTCGACAATGTGTACATGTATGACTGTGACTTTATGGGCGATATGACAGAAGAAAACCTGATACGCCCTACCAGCCGTAAAGGCGAAGTAAGAGCCCGGATTGAAGCGATGCTCAGGAATGAAATGGCAGCAGGCAATATTACTGCACTCATCGCCCGATCAGCCGATTTTATCGGCCCCAAAAACAGCGTACTTGTTGAGATGGTTTATAAGAACTTCATTAAAGGAAAAAAAGCAAACTGGTTTAACAGCGCCGATAAAATACATAGTTTTACCAACGTCATTGATGCTGCTCGCGGCACAGCAATCCTCGGCAACACACCTGAAGCCTTCGGGTCGGTGTGGCATTTGCCCACTTCACCTCAAAAACTAACAGGTCGCCAGTGGGTCGAGCTTTTTGCTGCCGAAATGAAGGTAAAGCCCGAATGCACTGTGCTGCCGAATTTCATGCTCGGTCTTATTGGTTTGTTTGTACCAATCATGAACGAACTTAAAGAAATGTCGTATCAGTACGATCGAAATTACTTTTTTAACAGCAACAAATTTAATCAGCGATTTTCCTATACCCCAATCAGTGCTGAACAGGGCATTAAAGACCTTGTTCAACTGCTTGGAAGCGAAAAAGTATCCTGAAACTGAGGTTGCAAATAAAAATCCCTGCAGTATCATTACAGACTACTGCAGGGATTTTAAATTCAGCAAAAATTATTTAATCAGGCCAAGGCCCTCTGTAGCCGAGCTGTCACCAGGCCGGTTAAGCAATGCCTTTTGAAACAATACTTTGGCTTCGCGCATTTTTCCAAGTTGAAAATAGGTCCAGGCGGTCATAAGCATGGCATCGTAATCAAAAGGATAGAGATTCAGAATTTTTTCGAAATACTTGAATGCGGTCTGATAATCCTTCCTTCCGTAATAGATTGACCCCAGCCGGTAGTTTACCGTGTAATGATTTGGGTCGAGTTTGAGCACTTCGTTGTAGCGGGTGATCACCTGATTCCAGTTCCCGACAGAAGAGGCGGGAAGTGCAAACCCCAAACGTGCTTCAATCGACATAGGTTTAAGATCAATAGCTTTATTGTAATAAGCTGCTGACTCGGTAAATTGCCCGGCCTCATAGTTAAGCCAACCCAAACGCAGGTTTAGCTCGTAGGAGGTTTCGTTGTAAACTTTTTTCAGTACTTCGATGGCCTTGCTGTATTCAGCCTTGGTTTCGTGGGTATAGCTGGCGCTGAAAGCCTCATTCAGCGCACTTTTTTCCTGTGCTTTAAGGGCAGCCGGCATAATACATGTCAAAACTACCATCATTAACCATGCTTTTTTCAATGCAGATTCCATACTATTCCTCCTGTAAAGGTTTGATTGATATAATTGTACGTGTTAATTTCCGGTTCTCCGCTAATCGGATAAAACAATTCACTGCCAACCCGGCTGCACCGTTGATAACGGATACTTAACTTAAGATCATCACTCACGTTGAAAATGAGTCTTGCGGCCAAACGGTAGTTTATCTTATCAAAAGCATTGTAAACTACCTGTAGGTTGTATTCGCCGGTGTTTGAAAAATCGCCTCCGGTATAGCTAATTTCGCCCCACAAAGGTTTAGCAATTTTCAGGCCAATCATTTGAGTAAAAAAATAATTTGATTCAAGCACGGTTTTTCGGTAACTCACTGTAGAAGAGCTATACAGATTGAGGTTGCCGAATGGCATAACAAAAAGCTGACCAGTAAGTTGCGTGGTGTTCAGCTTATCAACCCTGATGTAATATCCACCGGCTGTTGCTATGACATACCTGCTTAAATAACTCACTTCACCACCTGCTGCCAGATCGTTGTAAACCAGCGTTCCGGCCGGACCTATAAGCCTTTGCACAAGAGTATCTGAACTTTCAAGTGGATTGGATAAGCTTACATGCATCAGCCTGAAAGCAGGCGAAATGTTGATGCGCCGGCTTATAGCAAACGATGGGGCACAATAATATTCATATTGAAAAACGTGGTATTCGCCCGAAAGTGAATCCAGACCAGTGATTTTAACTTCACGCCTTTTCAAAAAATTAAGGTATGAAAAAGCCGCATTAATGCCTGCCCGGGTACCTAAATACTTATTAACACCAGCAAGTAAATAGCCTGAATGTATATTCTGGTAAACTTCAGAATAGGTGCCTGCATCCTTGCGGCGATGTTTTGTATACATCTGGCTGTGGTTAGCATATGCCGGACCAGCTTCGAGGTACATTTGTGGCAGGCGGCCGGGCATGCCTAAACTCTTGCGAAACGAAACAGGAGAATTGTAAAGCAGCCAGCGCGCCCACAAAGCCTTGCCGCTATATTCGTAACTCTTGTATAATAAATATGTTGCGTACTCATCCCCTGAATTGTATTCCAGTGCTTTCTCGAGGTGAACCGATGCCCTGGTGTATCGTTGCTTTTCGAATGCAGCCCTGCCGGTTCGAACCCGCATATAATAATAATCGAATCCCATGTTGATAGCCTCTTCGCCGGTAATGAGCAAACTATCCCATTTTTGCTCATTGTAAAGCCTAAGGGTGAGGCTTTCGTAATCTGTTTGACCTGCCTTTGCCTCAAATCCTGAAAAATATATTGCCCAAACAAAAAGCAACAAAACGGCTACTCTGGTCATAGTTCAGTTATCGGAATTAAAAACTGCAAAGTACTCACTGTTTTTTGAATTAAACGTAAGTTTTTTAATGCTGTTGTCCGATATTTCTACTTTATAATGCCAGTTGCGCAATATTTTGCCGGCAATTTGCAGTGTACAAGAGGATGATAAATGAATAGACCCGGTGAAAATACCCGATTCGCTCCTTGAATAATTGAGTAAATAGCCGGGCTTAAGAAACAAAAATACCGGTGCAACCACATCCTGTAAAAGCCTGATAACAACGTTTTTGAGGATTGTTGGCGGAAAAACATCGCTGATACTCAGGTTTGGATAAAAACCGAGCGGCACTTTATACAATGCAATATAGAAATGATATAGCAAACTGCGCTTATTCCCTTCAAAATGGGTAAAATAGAACAAGTTTCCTTCAATCCTGAACCAAGCCTTTGACCCTGAAAGGTTGCATTCAAAAAAAAGGTTGTTGAGCATATCAGTCTTAACTGTCCATGAGCCTTCCTTTTGATCGCCGCCCATTGTATATCTGATTACCTGACCGGGCATAAATTTAAAAGCAGCTGTTAACAATGGCTCGGGCTCGATATTCTGAACCTGCTCATTCAAAGCCGGGATTCCGCTCATATGAAGTTTGAAACCATTAGAACTTTCAATGTATTGAGAAAATGGATATTGAATGGTTCGCGACCCGATAAAAGGGGTATTCTGAAACTGAAAATGCAGATGAGGATATGGCGAACGCCCCGAGTTACCGCACGATGCAATAATCTGACCCTTATACACATAAGTTCCACGTGGGAATAAAACACTTTGTTTCTTCAGATGACTGAGTTTTGAATAAAGCCCATCTGCATGCTTTATAATTACCGTATTGCCCCAGTTCTGTTCAAGATTGAATTGTCCGGGCTCATTGTCTTCAACCTGATCCACAATTTCTTCAATCCACCCATCGGCAGGTGCAAGTATTGGTTTATTAAAACAATAATAATCTTCGGCTTTGCTGCCATCGTTATCAAATTCCTTGTCATGCTCGCCGGTAATTACAAAATCCCATGCTTCCTTCCATTCATCACGGTGGGTATGCTCGCCATTGTGCCCCTGGTTTATTTTCCAGCTACCATAAAATGGAAAGCTGAAATGAAAGTATACCTGATTACGGAATCGCTCACGGGCATTCATTCCGGCATACAGATTCTTTTCAGGCGAATAATGTTGTACAACCACAGCCTCAGGTTTTAACAACATACGCTCTCTGAACTTCATAGAATACAGAAAAATAAGCACTATGGCATTGAATGGCAGTGAATATACCGTTAACTGATAAGGAGCAAATAGGGCAACCGATGCTGTGATAAGCAGCGAAGTTACAGGTGTGAGAATAAGCACCCATAACACCGACCACCACGACGAAATCATGAAAAAACCGCCTATTGCAATAGCTGTAAGTATATGGTTAAAGCCAATAAAACCATAATCAAGCTCATGCATATTGGCTCCTATAAAAAGATAAAAGAACCATGCGGCTGCGAAACCCAAGACCGACAGCAGGAAAGCGATGCGTGAATAAATGAGTATTCCGGCAGCAATAATCAATCCGGCGAGCAAATGATATTGAAAAAAAATCGCACCCAGCGATTTAAAATAAGTTTTAATTGACAAAGGCCAGTCAACGTCGCCAAACCACTCGTAAATTCTTACCATTGTTTCGCCACCGCGGTCATAAAGCGTGTTGAGTGTGAATATACCTGAATCACTCGGTACAATCCCCGAATAACTTCGGATTGCAAGCTCGGCAATCCATAGGGCCACTAAAAAAGGAATGGTGAGATAAGGCAATCCGTATTTACCCATTATACCCTCAAAGGCAATCGAAAGGAAAAGTGTGGCAAGAATTGTAAAAAACAGAATTACAAAAAACTCGGGCGAGGGCATATAGGCTATTCCTAAACCAAGCCCCACAAGCAGGGCATTGAATCCATAAAAGCCGCTGCCAATATTGTAAAGATTAAGACCAAGAAAGCGGGCCACTGTATTGGCTGTTAGAACAGCCAGAACACCTGCCAATCCTGAATAAATGTCAAAGAAAGAGACTATGACCAACTGAACAGCCAGTATGCGGTTTTTCGAGAAAAAAACCATCGAGTAACTGTTTAAAAATGCGGTAATTGTCTCACCAATCAACTTCTCAAATCTGAGCATGATGCCTAACTGCGTATTACTTATGAATTACAAGCAGGTTATTCGATAAAATCTTTCATCCGCGGATCACTCATTATGGCCTTTTTCAAACGCTCTTTGCAATTGTACTTTTTGGTTTTGGCATAATTTTCTGATCCGTAGCCCATGGTGTCGGCTATTTCTTTTGAAGAGAATTTCTGGAGTGAAAGCAGCAGTATGCGCTGGCAATCCTTTTCCATGGCATTGAAATGCTCTCTGTAAATACGGTATTTTACCTGTTCATTTTCGGCTGCTTCTCTGGTAGCCGATTCGGGAATATTGAAGAACTTTTCAATGAGGTCGAAACTGGTAACACCCTTGCGTTTTACCTTCAGGCGCTGCATCCATAAATTGCGGCTGATAGAATACAGGTAGGTGAGAAAAGAGCAGGTAAGGTAAAAATCGTCTTTTTGCACATTTTTAAGAATCACAATCAGCGATTCCTGAAAAATATCTTCTGCATCCTCGTCGTTTCCGGTATTTTTTTTAATCAGATACTTGATGGTAGGAAAAAACTCCTGATACACATGCTTGATGATATAATCGCTATTCAGCTTAAGCCCTTCCACAATTGCTCTATCGGAAAAGTGTATCATCCAGCTGCCGGTTAATTATCTGATGTTGATTCAGCCTTTTTTGGGGGCCCGTTTATGTAAATCCGGCCAAATGGCCCGTATATGCCGGATTTTTACCATTAGAGTTCATAAAAGTACGGATTTTGTGCTATTCAGCAATGTTTTTTCAAAATTATTTAACGCTTTTAAGGTAGTCAGGCACCATTTCCAGGCCAGCAATGGATGTTAGCTGTTCGGATTCACGAATCAGATGTGTGTTTTCGCTCTTGTCAATCATAACCACATTTGGTCTTAAGGTGATAAACTGCATCCATTGCGTAAGATTGTAAGCTCCGGTGTGGTGAATTACCAATTGATCGCCCTTATTGAGCAGGGGCAGGTTGATGCTTTCGCGCACGCAGTCGATGTTCATACAAAGCGGTCCGTAAATAGTGTTTTCTTCACGATACTGCGAAAAGCCCTGCGCGGGTGTAATATGGTGCTGATACCAGAACGAGGTGAACAACAGATTTACTCCTGCATCAACTATTGTGGCGCGTTTACCGTTCGAAAGGCGCTTGTTTGCGATCACTGTGGTGATAATCGATCCAGCTTCATCTATCAGGGCACGCCCTGTTTCAAGTATGAGCAATGGAAGGTTTTCGGGTTTAAATCCGGCATTCACCAGCGAGGTGGTGATGGCTTCGGCATAATCATCAAAGGTTGGGTTAGTATCGCTACCGGGCAGATAGCTTCCTTTGAGCGTGTTTTTGGAGGCAAAACCACCACCCATATCGATATACTTTATAGTATGATTGTACCGTTGCTGTAAACCCATCGCCAGATCAGCAAGTTTGGAGGCTGCTATGCCATAGGCACCGGCTCCCATAATAAATGTGCCTATGTGTGTATGAAGACCAACCAACTCAAGCTTGTCACTGAGCATAATTTTATTCAGAGCATCCCAGGCCTGACCGTTTTCGTAGTTAAAACCAAACCTGTCCCACATAGGGTAAATGCCTGTATCCATATTTACCCTTATGGCTACCAATGGCTTACGCTTTAGACCTGCTGCAACATCGGTAAGCAAATACAACTCATCCAAATGATCAATGTGAATCAGGGATCCATTTTCGGCAGCCTTGCGCAACTCAGCCTCCGATTTACCGGGGCCGTTAAATATTATCTTCGACGCATCAACACCATTGGCCAGGGCTTTGTCATATTCAAATCCCGAAACCACTTCGGCCCATGAGCCCTCCTGATGAAATACGTTACAAACCGCCGACAGGTAATTGGTTTTGTATGACCAGGCAAATTGCACCTTGGGATATCTGGTGCTAAAGGCTTTATAGGCTTTGCGGTAAGTCGACCGTATGGTTGATTCTGACAAAACAAACAGGGGTGAACCATATTTTTCAGTCAGTTCTCTTACTGCGACTCCGTCAATATGAGTGGTCGGCGGAAAATCACTGCGCATTCCGAATTTGCCGGGCATTCCCGATTCAAGTTTAACGATATGCGGACGTTCATATTTTTTCTTTTCCATAATTTTTGCTGTTTCAAAGTTCTCCGTTGATTGATATTTTTTCGAATTCTGACCGGTCAACTATCATATCATATGAATACCGGATAAAAAGCTTACCTACCTCATAGGTTTCGAAGCGGCTGACCTCGTTGCCCAGCGCCAGATTGGTAAGTGCTTCGGGTATATTTTGCCCCACTCCTACCGCCAGATATACCCAGGCCGGGATGCGCGGGTTTATCTCCATAAGGTAATACACATTGTCACTCGATTTCATCATTTCAAGTTCAAAAGCGCCTCGCCATTTTGTTTCGCGGACGAATTTCTCGGTAATTGCAAGCAGTTTGCGGTCGTCGATACTGATGCCAGCCCAGGCTTTACCTTTATCGGTGATAAACTGCTTGCGCATTGGAACCGCTGCTATAGTGTTGCCATTGCCATCGCCCAAACCCGTAACATTGTATTCGGTACCATGCACAAATCGCTGAAGTACAACAGGCAAGCCCCATTTCGCACTTATTTTATTGAAATAGGTACGCGCTTGTTCCATATTGTATGCGATAAAAGCATCGTACCATTTACCCTTTACCATCATCGGGAAATCAAACTCGTTTTGAAGTGAGAATATTTCTGATGAGTCGTTGATGGCTTTTCCGAGCGGAACATCAATACCATACTTTTTACCAAACTCCGACAAATTCACCTTATGTCGTTCTTCAAACTGGGCCAGGGTGGGTAAAAACATATGAATTCCCATCTGTTTCAGTTTGCTTTCGAGCTTCATAAACGAATACAGTTCGGCATCGAAATTGGGGATTATAACATCCAGATGTTCCTTGCTCTGAATATACTCCAGCCTCGACAAAAGTATGTCGGTACCTGCTGAGGGGTAAGGTATCTGGTAGGTTCGGTCGATCAGGTCGTGCATATAGATGCCCGGCTCCATCGATTCGTAGGCGAGGCCCACAATGCGGGCTTCGAATGATCCGGCCTCAAGCAACCCGCGGATTACCGCAATGCCCGGACCAGGGCTGTCAATAGCATTGAGCCCTGTTACTCCTATGTTAATAACTGGTTTCTTCATCTTTTTCGAGGAGCTGATGGTGCCTGAGTATTTCGGTAAAATCGTTCAGATCTTTTGAAATTACCACTGCATCCACGCTGTATTTCTGCGTGAATTCAGCTATTATTTCCTTTTCCGAAAGGCCATCCTTTAACATGCGGATAATTTCGGTACCAACCGGGTTGGCAGTGAACGATTCGCCTGTTGAAGGGTTAAACAAAAAGCCACTATCACTTATGGCCAGGTTTCCACTTATTTTCATAAAAATTGGTTTTCAGGTTATAGGCAGATTTTGATTTTACAAAGTAACGCAGACACTTTCATCAGCGTGTTATACTTTTGCCGTAAAAAATTATAAGATTTTAATAGGTGGCGGGCAGGGGACGCAAAGGCTATCTGCTTAAAAGCAAGCCTATTTACCAATTAAATCGATAGGAATGCGGGTACCTCCCTGCTTTTTGTAATCACTTACCGAAATACCGGCCGTTTGCTTAAACTGGTTAGATAAATATTGTACCGAACTGTAGCCCAGTTGTAAGGCAATTTCACTTAGTGTATATTCATTGTAATCAAGCAACTCCTTTACCTTTTCAATTTTGTGAAGAATAATGAATTTTTCAAGGGTTACATGTTCATATTTCGAAAATATTGACGAAAGGTAGGTATACGACATACCGAGCCTTTCAACCAGATAATCAGAGTTGCGGATGAGCGAGTTTACATTACCCGCACGATGGATTAATTCAATAACAGCTATCCGTGTTTTTTCAACAATCTGCTCCTCGCGGCTCACAATGGGCTCAAAACCTTCGTTGGCCAGAATTTCAGCAAAAAAGGCTTCGCTGTGCTCAAGCGGATTGTATTCAAATACCACATCTCCCAGCTTTACCGATACAACTTTAGCTCCAGCGGTTGTAAGCAGCTGTTTCACCAATTTGATGCAACTGCTGCTGACCATGTTTTTGACCCCCAACTGTGCTATTGATTCCCCGCTCTTATTTTGTTCATTCATCTATAGACTGTTGTTCGTTTGCCCTGAGTGCGTATTTTTGCAGATACTATTTTTTTTGACACTCAACTTTCTCAAAACTTGCTCTTCAGGTTGCAAATTGTTTTATTCTCACTTTTTCAGCAATTTTGCAATAATTACGCAAAAATGCAGTTTTAACTTGTGACAATTTATACCAGGCAACCCATAACCACATTCAGCCAATTCCGTTAACTTAATACAACTTCAGTCTGATGAAAAATTACCTGATCGGTTTATCGTTACTTTTCGCATTACTTTTTAGCACCCAGGCCTTGTTAGCTCAGGAAATCGGCATCGGCGAATGGCGCGATCACCTTCCGTATCGCAAAGTAGTTGCAGTTGCCGAAGCGGGCAATATTATGTATGCAGCAACACCCTATAGCCTCTTTTACCTCGACCAGTCAGACAATAGCATAAACCGCCTTACAAAGATAAACGGATTAAGCGATGTAGGTATTAGCAGCATTAAATACAACGAACAAACCGGAGTGCTTGTAATCGCTTACACCAATGCAAACATCGACCTGATAAAAAACGGCAAAATCATCAATCTTTCTGATATCAAACGTAAACCCATCCTGGGCAATAAAACCATTAACCGCATTGTATTTATCGGCAATAAGGCTTACCTGGCCTGTGGCTTTGGCATTGTAGTGCTCGACACCGAAAAAGAGGAATTTCCTGAACCTATATATTACATCGGCCCTGCAGGCAGCGCCATCAATGTTAACGACATTACATATAATTCAGCTGATTCCACCATTTACGCTGCAAGTGATGCCGGTGTTTATTATGCGCCATTTTATGGCAGCAATCTGGCCAACTATGCTGAATGGACTCACGATCTTGCTGCTGTACTTCCTTCAGGACCATTTAACCACATTGCAGCATTAAACAACCGCATTTATGTAAATAAAAAAGGTCCTTCCTATTCAACCGATGCCATGTTTGTTAAAATCAACGGGCAATGGGAGCAATATGAACCCGGAAACACTTCCAACCGCTATAGTATGGAAGTGCACTACAACAAACTTGTAATTGCCAGTAATCTGGCTGTGGATGTATATAACGAAACAGGCACAAAAGATTACAATATATATACCTACAATCCCGGCCAGATGCGCCCAATGGATGCTATTCTCGATAAAGACAATAATGTTTGGGTTGGCGACGAGTTTTCGGGTCTTGTTAAAGTGAGCGGTATCTGGAACTCAGAGAAGCACATACCTGATGGCCCAGCTTTTGCCGATGTATTTGACATGGATGCAGGCAAAAATGATGTTTGGGTAGTACCGGGTGGCCGCAATTCTTCGTATGGTAATCTTTACCGTCAGGCAAGATTTGCCGGCTTCTCATCGGGGAGCTGGACAACCATCGACAATCAGAGCGATACCCTGCTCAACAGTGCCCGCGATATGGTTTCGGTTGCAGTTGACCCATCAAACACAAACCTCATATTTGTCGGAAGCTGGGGGTACGGACTTTTTGAATACACCGCTGGTGTGCGCACCAATCGTTATACCGATCAGAACAGCTCGCTCGAAATTTCAACCTATGGCGGCGAATGGATTGGTATTGGTGGTCTGGCATTCGACAAAAACAACAACCTGTGGGTTACCAACTCAAGCGCACCTTCAGTGATTTCAGTGCGCAAAAGTAATGGCGAATGGAAATCGTATAACCTGGGCTCTGTGGCTACGGGCATTGATATGAACAGAATTATTGTTGACAACAACAATCAGAAATGGATGATGGTGCGCGATCTGGCACTCATTGTTTTCAACGACAACAATACGCTTGACGATGTGAGCGACGATCAGGCCAGGCGCCTCACAGCTTCGGCCGGTAACGGAGCCTTACCCGGCACTTTCGTACTTAGTATGGCCGCCGACCGCGACGGACAGGTTTGGATCGGAACTGATGCCGGAGTGGCAGTGTTCTATAATCCATCAGCCATTTTTTCGGGACAGAATTTCGATGCACAACGGGTGCTGATTGAACAGGACGGATATGGCCAATACCTGCTTGAAGCTGAAGCTGTTACCGCAATCGCTGTCGATGGTTCGAACCGCAAGTGGTTTGGCACCGACAGAGCCGGTGTGTTTTTGATGTCGGCCGATGGCACCAAAGAAATACTGCATTTTACCGAAGAAAACAGCCCGCTGCTCAGCAATTCAATAACCGACATAACCATCGCCGAATCAGGCGAAGTATTTATTGGAACTGCTAAAGGTATTGTGTCATACCGGAGTGAATCAGTACCTCCAAAACCTACCCTCGATGAGGTGGTTGTGTTTCCGAATCCGGTTCGCGAAAGTTATAACGGAAGCATTGCCATACGCGGCTTGGTAGAAAACTCGAGCGTAAAAATCACCGATATTGCCGGTAATTTGGTTTATACAACCATGAGCGAAGGCGGGCAGGCCCTCTGGAATGGGATGAATTTCGATGGGAAAAGAGTACAAACCGGAGTTTACCTGGTTTATGTTACCAACGAAGACGGATCTAAAACAACGGTTACCAAAATCATGTTTGTGAACTAGCTATCAGGGCTGTGTTGTTTCCTATCTTTGTACCATGCTTGAAACCACCCGTGGTATCGTATTTCATACAGCAAGGTATTCTGAAACCAGCGCTGTAGTTGTTATTTATACCGAGAAATTCGGCTTGCTTTCATTTATCGTTAAAGGCATATATAGCCGGAAATCAAATATCCGTCCAGCTGCTTTTGGCCCGCTGTCTATCATCGATCTGGTTATTGAAAAGCGCAACCATGCTTCACTGCATTACATACGCGAAATTGGTGCTGTGCAATCGCTTCCTACCGTTGCTGAGAATTTAGGGAAAGGGGCCATTGTTTTGTTCCTTAACGAGCTGCTGTATCGCTGCATACGCGAAGAAGTACCCGACTCCGGACTCTATCATTTCCTGCAAAATGCACTTGATCTGCTAAACCGCCTCGAAACGCCCTCCTCAAATTTTCATCTGCTGTTTATGATCCGCCTGAGCCGGCTTATGGGATTTGCGCCCCGTCTAACTCAGGCAGGTGCCGGCGGATTCTTTGATATGGAAGAGGGCTTGATGCTCAGCGCTGCACCCATGCATCCCTATTTTATCGGCGGTCAGGCCGCTAAAGTGTTTGAGCAATTAATGCAAATGCGATTCGAACAACTGCATGAACTTACACTTACAGCCGATCTGCGCAATGAACTGCTCGATAGGCTGCTTGAATATTACCGCCTGCATATTCCGGGGTTGGGCGAACTAAAATCAGTACGGGTGCTTCAGGAATTGCTCGCCTGAGCAATTCATTTCGGACAAAAAAAATGTATCTTTGCCATGATGTGTTAGTGTACAATCAACACCATGTAAAAATACACCCTCAACTCAAATGCACCTCTTTATGAAAAGAACCGCAACCTATTTACCGGCAATATGCCTGGCCGTTATGCTAAACCAGCCGGGAAGCTACGCCCAGCAACCCATCAATGGCAAGACGGTTGAAGTCTATACCACAGCGTTAAACACTGATTACAGGCTATCGCAAATGAGTAATCAAACCTTTAGCCCCTCAGGACAACCTTTTGAAACCGAAATATGCGTTTTTGTTGACCCTCAGAAAACACATCAAACATTTTTGGGTATAGGCGGAGCCATAACTGATGCTGCCGCTGAAACCTTTTACAAATTGCCTGCCGATAAGCAACAACAAGTGCTCGCAGCATATTTCGACCGCGCAAAAGGCATTGGCTACAGCCTGCTGCGCACAAATATGAACAGCTGCGATTTTTCGAGCGGAAGTTATACCTACGTTGACGAAAATGACGCAGCGCTTAATTCGTTTAGTATATCACATGATCAAAAGTTTAAAATTCCTTTTATCAAAGCTGCCATGAAAACTTCGGGGGATAATATTCCCTTGTTTATCAGCCCGTGGAGCCCGCCAGCCTGGATGAAGGACAATAAAAACATGCTTCAGGGAGGTAAACTACTTTCTGAGTATCAGGATACATGGGCCAATTATTTTGTAAAATACATCAATGCCCTTGAAAAAGAAGGGGTTCCGGTTTGGGGGCTTACCATTCAGAATGAACCCATGGCTAAGCAAAAATGGGAAAGTTGCATATTTACTGCTGAAGAAGAGCGTGATTTTCTGAAGCAACATCTTGGCCCGGCTTTACATTCGCAAGGCCTTGCCGATAAAAAAGTAATTATGTGGGATCATAACCGCGACCTGATTTACCAGCGTGCCCAAACCTATTTTTCGGATCCAATAGTTGCTGCCTATGCCTGGGGAATTGGTTTTCACTGGTATGAAGACTGGAGCGGCGGATTGCCTATGTTTGAGAATGTGAGGCGTGTTCATGAAGCTTTCCCCGATGAAAATCTACTGTTTACCGAAGGGTGTGCTGAAAGTTTTGATGCTACCCGATATAACAACTGGGGGCTTGGAGAGGAATACGGACGTTCGATGATTCATGATTTTAACAATGGTACTGTTGGCTGGACCGACTGGAATATACTCCTTGACGAAACCGGCGGGCCCAATCATGTCGGAAATTTTTGCTTTGCTCCCATCCATGGCAACACCCGCACGGGTGAAATCATGTTCACCAATTCATACTATTACATTGGCCATTTTTCAAAGTTCATTCAACCGGGCGCCAGGCGAATTGCCGCCAGCCCCAGTCGAAGCCAGCTTATGGCTACAGCATTTCTCAATCCAGATGGAAGCACTGTTGTTATTGTGATGAACGAAACTGACAAGCCGGCCGATTACAAACTTTGGATAAACGGAAGTGCCGCTAACCTTAGTAGCCTGGCCCATTCTATTTCAACCCTGGTATTTTAACCGCTGGTATATCTGCTTATAGCACACATTCGAAGTCAAACAACAATACCTGTCGGGCATGTGCCTTACAGGTATTGTTCATTTCAATCCTCTATTAATCCAAAAACGGATAATCGGTATATCCAACCGGCCCGTGGGTGTAAAAAGTTTCGGGATCGGGAATATTTAAGGTTGCATTTTGCGCAATCCGGACCACAAGATCGGGATTTGCAATAAATAGCTTTCCGAATGCCACCAGATCGGCTGTACCTTTTTCAATGGTTTGTAAAGCTGATTCAACTGTGTAATTGCCTGCGGTGATTAACGGTGTTTTCAACCCAGGTTTGAAAAATTCAGCCACCTTTCGAATCATATGAGGGTGCTGGTCGAGGGGTGACATAGGCTCAACCAGGTGCAGGTAAGCCAGATTCCGCGCATCAAGTTGTTCTATAACATAGCCAAACAAACCCGCCGGGTCCGGATCATCCATCCCATAACGGATATTCGAGGGTGAAAGCCTGATTCCGGTTCGATCGTTCCCGATTTGAGTACTCACTGCATCTGTAACTTCGAGCGTTAGTCTGCAGCGGTTTTCGATACTTCCGCCATACCTATCGGTACGATGATTTGATGAAGCATGCATAAACTGATCAAGCAAATAAGAATTTGCTGCATGTATTTCAACTCCGTCGAACCCGGCGCTCATCGCATTTGCAGCTGCCTTGCGGTAATCATCAATGATTGCGGCTATTTCTGCTATTTCGAGTGCATGGGCAGCCTCCATGGGCTTTTTACCTTCGGGGGTGGTAATAAAATCGCCGCCCGAAAGGGCCGAAGCCGAAACCGGCAGCTGCCTGCCAGGTTGAAGCAACGAATGCGAAACACGCCCGACATGCCATAATTGCAAAAAAATCAGTCCGCCTTGAGCATGAACAGCTGAAGTTACTTTTTTCCAACCTTCAACCTGTTCAGGCGAATGAATTCCCGGGGTATTCATATAACCTACACCCTGAGGCGATATTTGTGAGGCTTCGGCAATAATCAATCCTGCTGAAGCACGCTGGGCATAATACTCGGCATTCAGATCAACAGGTACCCCCCCCTCACCGGCGCGACGACGCGTAAGCGGAGCCATTACAATGCGGTTGCGAAGTTCAAGATTACCGATTCTGAAGGGCTGTAACAATGGATGATTCATAACAAAAGTATTTGATGTTCCTTTAACTGGTAAATGAACATATTGTTTGAAATTCGAGCCCAATTAGTTTGAAGTAGTAATCAAAACAAACAAAAACGGCCTTAATAATTCAATTGTTTTTGTTCAAAAAATGCCTGAGGATGCTCACACACAGGGCAGTTTTTGAGTGCTTTGCGCCCTTTGTAATGATATCCGCAATGCCTGCAAACCCAGATAACCTCATCGTCGTTTTCAAAAACCCTGCCTTTTTTAAGATTTTCGAGCAGTTTAAGATAGCGTTTTTCATGCTCAAGCTCAACACTGGCAATGAGCTTAAATGTGCTTGCAACTCTTTTAAAACCTTCCTGTTCGGCCACCTTTGCAAATTCGGGATAGAGTAGTGTCCATTCTTCATTTTCACCTTCGGCTGATGCCTCCAGATTAGCTGCTGTATCGGCAACCAATCCGGCAGGATAAGCAGCCGTAATTTCTAGCATCCCTCCTTCAAGAAACTTAAAAAACATGGCCGAATGCGAATCTTCCTGATTGGCGGTTTCCTCAAAAAAAGCGGCTATTTGTTCATAGCCATCTTCCCGCGCCCTTGCAGCAAACAGCCTGTAGCGCCTGGCTGCTTGCGATTCTCCGGCAAAAGCTTTAAGCAGATTTTTCTCAGTAAGTGTTCCTTTGATTGTGTTTTCCATATATGTTTTATTTATCCCTGAGATTTTTTAAATCCCCGGGGGGTTGTTTTTCTGAAATGTATTTCGGTTGGTTTATGAAATGCGCAGGCCATTGGCAGTAGCTAAACTAGTTTGAAGCAAAACAACGCCGCCGCTATTGTCAACAGCTCCCAGCACAAGGCATTCACTCATAAATGGTCCGATTTGCCGCACAGGAAAATTTACCACTGCAACAATCTGTATACCGGTTAACTGGCTTGGAGTGTAATAAGAAGTAATTCGGGCCGACGACTTTTTTATTCCCAAATCACCAAAATCAATCGTTAGCTTGTAGGCAGGAATGCGGGCTTCCGGAAATTTTTCGGCGAGAAGTATTGTACCGGTGCGAATCTCAATTTTATCAAAATCCTCAGGTGTAAGCATAAACAAGTTTTGAGCAAAGTTACAATTCCATGATAAATAGCTTAGGCAAATCAGACAATTTTACGATAAAATAAAGCAAATTCAATATGGGTTTACTGTACCCGTATTTTGATGTATATTTGAATTAAAAAACAGATGATTACTCCCCGCACATTAAAAGCAGGTGATACCGTTGGGATTATTGCAACTGCTCGGAAAGTAAGCCAGCCCGAAGTTGAACCAGCTGTTCGTGTATTTGAATCCTGGGGGCTTAAAGTGATCAAGGGTGCCAACCTTTATTCAAAAAACAATCAGTTTGCCGGCAATGATGATGAGCGTGCAGCCGATTTGCAGTTTATGCTTGATCATCCCGATGTGAGAGCCATCATTTGTGCCAGAGGCGGTTACGGCACAGTACGTATAATTGACCGGCTTGACTTTGAAGGATTCATGAAATCACCAAAATGGATCGTCGGATACAGCGATATTACGGTATTGCACGCACACATTCACCGCCATTGCGGGGTTGAAACACTGCATGCAACCATGCCACTCAATTTTCCGGCTGATGGAAGTGAGAGTAAATCGGTTACAGCACTTAAAAATGTACTTTTCGGCGAATCACCCGCCTATTCGTTTAATGCTGTACAGCCAATGCGAAAAGGCCAGGCCCGCGGTCAGGTTATAGGTGGCAACCTTTCAATTTTAGTTAACTTAAGTGGTACACGTTCGCAGGCTGATATTGCCGGAAAAATACTTTTTATTGAAGATGTGGATGAATACCTTTATCACATCGACCGGATGATGTTGAATTTGAAGCGCAGCGGTCAGCTTCAGCCACTTTCAGGTTTGATTATAGGTGGTTTTACAAAAATGAACGACAATACTGAACCATTTGGAAAAACTGCCTCCGATATTGTATTTGAACATGTTAAGGAATACAAATTCCCGGTAGTTGGCGGATTTCCTGCCGGACATCAGCATGAAAACATGCCGCTTATTTTTGGCCGTGAGGCGATAATAGAAGTAGGAGAGCAGGCCAATCTCACTTTTATAAATCCTTCAGACCCTCATCAAAAACCAGCCCAAAGACTGGTAAAACCGGCCTTATATTTCACGGGATTTTTTGTTTTACTTTATATTTTATATGCCCTTATAACCGGTAATTTTTAACACAATGGCTGAACACAACGATTTGGGCCGCGAAGGCGAAACTTTGGCTGCTAAATACCTGCAGGATAAAGGCTACACCATTAAGGCAACCAACTGGCGTTTTGGAAAAGACGAAATTGATATTATAGCCTTGCACAACAATACGCTGGTTATTGTTGAAGTTAAAACCCGCCGTAGCAATGCCTTCGGCGAGCCCGAAATATTTGTAAATCAGGCCAAACAACGTTTTCTGATCAGAGCAACACAAGCCTATATTGAGAAAAATGACATCTCATTCGAAACCAGGTTCGATATTATTTCAGTACTGCTCAACAGCAATACCAAATCGGTAAACCACATCGAAGATGCTTTTTATCCGGTGCTTTAGGTTTAATCCAGTGCCTTAAAAATAAAGAGTGGTTTTGATATTCTCTTGAGCACCTTTCGGGTGATACTTTGGGTAAACAGGCTGGAAAGCACACCACGGTTGTGATTGGTAAGTGCAATAACATCAATATTGTTGTTGCGGATGTACATTTCCATACCATTGATGATATCATCGCTCACAACAATTTCGCATTTCAGCGGGAACTTTCTGAATTCATTGCCAACAAAAGCCATAAGGCTATCAAGTTTGGCCTGGTCCCACGCTTTTTTGACTCCAACACTAACATGTACACAATGCAACTGCACCTCAAACGGCCTCAGCAGGTTAATAAGCTTGCTAATGGCCAGGTGATCTGATTTATCAAAATCGGTAGCATACATCACATGCTGAATTTTATCGAGCCCATCAAAACGCCCCCCTTCGGGCACAGCAAGTAAAGGAACCGTTATTTTCTCTATAATGCGTGCAGTAACGCTACCTATGAATCCAGAGGTTTGATGACCGATTCCCCGCGTACCGATAACTATCAGGCCCGGCCTGAATTTAGCAGCTGCCTGTGCAATTTCTTCGGCAGCAACGCCATTGTAGAGTGAAGTGGTAATTTTCAAATCGGGATGGCTGTTCTTAACTTCAGCCTTAAGCTCGCGGGCAAGCCTGGCCAGCTGATTTTTTACATTTTGCTCTGACTCGTGCAGGTAATTAACCAGATTTACCTGATAGGCATGGCTGGTATCAAAGGGTGCCATATCCAAAACCGGGTTAAAGTAAACGTGCACCAGTTTAATCTCAGCCTTTAGTTTGGCTGCAAGTCCGATGGCAAAACTACAGGCTTTGAGCGATGCTTCCGAAAAATCGACCGGAACCATTATTTTGCGGATACTACGCAATGACTTAACACTGGCTTCCTTTTGCTTACCGTGCTCACTTAGCGAAGCTTCAATAATGCGGAGAGCCTTATCAACATCAGAAACTCTTACTTTTATTTCAACTCCCGCCGAAACGGCTCCCTGCACCAGATTCTGATGCGATAAAAAACACTCAACACCTTCTGATTCGAGGCGCGATTTTAGCAACAATGCCCTTGTGTTGGTATGTCGGGCTATCACAGTAATCTTATCATCTGAAGGGTTCATGGCGTTTGCAATTTACCGGTTAGCAAATACAACATCGAATATTATTTTACGAATATACGAAAAAAATAGCCTAAATACCAGCATTTTCGTAAAAAACATATAATGATAATCTGGTTTTATCAAAAGTGATGTAACCCTATTTTGCAACCAATTAACCATATATACCGACGAATATGCCTCTAATCAGAGCCTGCGCGACAGCGGATTACCATTAAACACCTATTGAAAGAAATTCTATGGCACGTACAGCTACATTCAGTCTGTTCTCAGAGTATTTATTGCTTCAATTTTTAAATAACCGCATCATGATTGCGGTTTATGCATGATGAAAAATTTAACGAGTACTTTTATCAGCAACCAGTGTATAACAAGGGTTGGATGTATTAAAATAAAATCACACTGAATCATTATTCAGGCCTTTAAATAAAACATGCGGAGTGTGTAATTCTTCCCTACCTTTGCCGGCTAAATTAATTCATAATGAGTGCAATGAGAAAAATGCCCGATGGGCAAAAGCCGGGTAAGCGCGGCAAACCCGATTCGTCTGAAAATAAGGGGCATTCAGCTAAAGGTAAGCCATTTGGTAAGCCTGATGGAAGAAAACAGTTTACATCTAAAGAAAGCAGTCCGGAATCAAAACCATACCGAAAACGCACTTTTGGAGCTTCAGAATCTGAAGATACTGCCGCTCCGGCGCGCCGCAGCGGACCTGGCGGTAGGCCATCATCCGAGCAACCCTGGAAAAAAAGTGACAAACCATCAGGTGGAAAATTCCGCCGCGACGAACCATCAGACCGCCCTGCCAGGCCAGCCTGGAAACGCGATAACGATGACCGGCCCCCGCGTAAATCTTATCATAAAAAGGAAGATGAAGCTGCCACCGGAAGCGACCGGCCATACCGCAGCCGCAAACCGGCAACAGAAGGCGAAACCGGATCCTACGAGCGCAAATCAGGTGGTCTGCGCAAACCATCGTCAGACCGGCCCTGGCAAAAAAGCGATAAACCCGCCGGTAATCGCAGCCACCGTGCCGATAAAACCGAACGCACCCCACGCCCGGCCTGGAAACGCGACGATGATGAAAATGCTCCCAAAAGGCCGTATCGCTCCACAGAAAATGATACCAAGCCCAGAGATCACAGCGATCGCAAATCTTATGAGAAAAAACCATACGAGCGTAAGCCATACGAGCGTAAACCCTTTGATAAAAGAAGCGAAAAACCTTCACATGGCGCAAAACCAAAAGGTAAGGCCGGTTATGATGCCGATGGTACCATTAGGCTCAATAAATATATCGCCAATTCAGGCGTTTGCTCACGCCGCGAAGCTGACACACTGATACAATCAGGCGCTGTTTCGGTTAACGGGGTGGTTGTTACTGAACTCGGAACCAAAATTACCCGCGATGATAAAGTACAGTTTGGCGGCGAAACCCTACATATAGAGAAGAAAGTATACCTGCTCCTGAATAAACCCAAAGGCTATATAACCACCGTTGACGATCCTCAGGAACGGAATACAGTTATGATGCTAATCCGCGATGCGTGTCGCGAGCGCATTTACCCTGTTGGCAGGCTCGACCGCAATACAACCGGTTTGCTGCTTTTTACCAACGATGGCGAAATGGCTAAAAAGCTTATGCATCCAGGACATAAAGTGCGCAAGGTTTATCATGTTGAAATCAGTACTGCATTATCAAAAGCCGATATGCAAAAACTCTCAGAAGGTGTTGAGCTTGAAGATGGTATTATGGCTGTGGACGAAATCGCATACACCGGCGTTGGCACAGATAAAAAAAATATCGGAGTGGTAATTCATTCAGGTAAAAACAGGGTGGTAAGAAGGCTCTTCGAAGCCCTCGACTATGAAGTAGTTAAACTCGACCGTGTTGCTTTTGCCAATCTCACCAAAAAAGACCTTCCGAGGGGCCGCTGGCGGTTTTTGGAGGAATCAGAATTGAATGTGCTCAAAATGATCTAACAAAACGGGGTCCGGATTTAACCGGACCTTTTTTGTTGGTACAAAACGCGTAGCTCACTTCTGCCTAAATCAACCTTTAGGCACCCATAAAAAATACTTGCTGAACGCTTTAAAAATCAGATTACTTTTTGCTTAATAAGCCATTAAACAAATAGGCCTGATTCATTGCTGATGCCAGGTAAATTACTTCAGGCCTGATCAACTATTCTGCTTTAAAAATGAAAACTCAACATAAACTATTGGTTATTCTTACTATAACCACATTACTCCTGTTCACGGGTTTTATCCTTATTCTGCAAATTCAGAAGCAACAGAATCAGATTCTGATTCAATCTGGGCAGGAGCAGCAAACGGCTATTCTGAGAACAGGCCTTGAAGCCAAATCTGATGTTGTATATCGCACGCTCTACGACTACACCTACTGGGATGATATGATTGAGTATATGAACACCGGTAACAAATCCTGGGCCGACGATAATCTCTATACGCTTTTCAATTCGTTTGGAGTTAATGCCGTTAAAATGTACACCCTTGACAAACGGCTGGTTTTCAACGAGGAAAGGCCCGATTCATCCATTAATATAAGGCTGTCTATCCCTGATGAGGTTTTTCCTGAACTCCTGAAAAATAAGTTTGTGAAATATTACCAAAAAACACAAATGGGAGTACTTGAAGTGCAGGGAGCTACAATGCATGGCTCAAAAGATGAAGCGCGTACACAGAGAGCATACGGTTACTTCTTTATTGCTAAATTGTACGATAGCACATACATTCACGATCTCGAGCGCCTGACCGGTGGACAAATCACCCTGACTTACGAAGCCCCGGACACCCAGATGCATTCGGCTAATCAAATTACTATAGCCCTACCACTACCCGGTCTCTCGGCCAATCCTACTTCGTGGCTACAGCTTAGTAAAAGTCACGAATTTTTATATGCGTATAAAAAACTCTCCAATATCAGTCTCTGGTTTTTCGGGTTTCTAACCATTATCATTTTACTGATCTTCTTTGTTTCCTTTCAACGATTCGTAAACCTGCCGCTCAATATTATATCAAAAGCCCTCACAACCAAAAGCGCTAAAGACAGGCTTGGATTGCTTAACCTGCGCAGCGAATTTAAAAAAATTGGTACACTCATTGAGACGTATTTTGAGCAGCAGGAGTCACTCGAAATCGAAATTGAAGTCAGGCGCAAAACCGAAGCACAAAAAGAAAAACTCATAGTTGAACTCGACAATGCTAATCGCGAACTCAAAGATTTTGCCTACATTGTTTCGCACGATCTGAAAGCTCCGCTTAGAGCCATTGGCTCAATATCGCAATGGATTTATACTGACTACAGCGACAAAATCGATGATGACGGTAAACAACAACTTAACCTTTTGCTGAGCCGGGTGCATCGTATGCAAAACCTGATTGAAGGAGTACTTTCCTATTCGCGGCTTACCCGGGTAAAAGAAGAAGCCGAGCTAACCGACCTTAATAAAGTAGTGGCTGAAGCCATCGAGAATGTATCGCCCCCCGCTCATTTTACTATAAATGTCGACGAAAATTTACCCACGGTACTTTATGGCCCCACCCGCATATTACAGGTTTTTCAGAACCTTGTGAGCAATGGAGTTAAATACAATGATAAAGAAAACGGATCGATCACAATAAATTGCTTTGACAAAGGTAATTTATGGGAAATTAAAGTAGCCGACAACGGAAAGGGAATAGAGGAACGCTATTTTGAAAAGATCTTCCAGATTTTTCAAACCCTGCAAGCCAGGGACGAATTTGAAAGTACAGGAATTGGACTCACCATTGTGAAAAAAATTATTGAAACCAACGGAGGAACAATTTCGGTGCAGTCCGTTGCAGGAAAAGGTACAACCTTTACATTTACAGTGCTCAAAACTTAATAACATCAAATATGATTAAGAATAAACCCATCCTATTGGTCGAGGATGATATGATAGACGCAATGACCGTGAAGCGAGCGCTCAAAGAAATTCATGTCGCTAATCCTGTAGTAGGCGTAGAAAATGGAGAAGAGGCGCTCGATTACCTTCGGAATCCGGCCAACGAAACACCTGGTCTAATTCTGCTCGACCTGAACATGCCACGCATGAATGGCATTGAATTTTTGAAAATTGCCAAAAACGATGAATCTATTAAGTACATCCCTGTGGTTGTACTCACTACTTCGCTCGATGAAATTGACCGGGTTGACACATTCAAACTCGGCGTAGCCGGTTATATGGTTAAGCCGGTTGACTACATGCAGTTTGTCGAAGTAATTAAAGCAATTAAACTTTACTGGTCAATAAGCGAGTTGCCTTCATAATTTCCTAATTAGAATTATTATTGTTGTGATAAGATTACTGTACATAGAGGACGATGTTGTTGATCAGATGGCATTCAAACGCCTGATCAAAGAGCAGCAATTGCCCTATGAACTTACTTTGGCCGGCTCGGTAAAAGAAGCTCGCTCAGTTTTTGATGCAACAACCTTCGATGTCGTGATATCGGACTTTTTGCTGGGCGACGGCACTTCATTTGAGTACCTTCCCGATATCATTCAAACAGGTATTCCCGTAATACTGGTTACCGGCACAGGCGACGAGGACCTGGCTGTAAAGGCCATAAAAATGGGAGCCAGCGACTATTTAATAAAGGATGTTGAATTCGGGCATCTGAAGATGATTCCGATTATAGTTGAAAGCTCACTTCAGAAAAAGCTCTCCGATTCAAAAATTAAAAAGCTCACTTTGGCGGTTGAGCAAAGCCCTAGTATGCTTATAATTACCGATGCCGCCGGAATGATTGAGTATATAAACCCCAGAGTCACTGAAATTACAGGATATGAACTGATCGATTTTGCCGGGACCGATTTGTTTAACCACCATGCCAGCTACAATTCGCCTGAAATGGTTCAACAAATTATCAGCACCGTTTCAAATGGAAATAAATGGCAGGAAACAACCTGCCACAGAAAGAAATCAGGAGAGATTTTCTGGGAATCGACCACCATTTCGGCCATTTACGACGACGATGGACACCTGTCCGGATATATAAAAGTAGCTGAAGATATCACCGAAAAACGGAATACCGAAGAAGCCATCCGTAAATATTCTGAAGAACTGCGCGAAAGCAATGCAAGCAAAGATAAAATGTTTTCAATCATAGCACATGACCTGCGAACACCGTTTAATGGACTGCTTGCCTTTTCAGAAATATTGAATAACGACTACCACAACCTTTCGGCGGAAGAAATAACAGAGTACATTAGCGTTATAAGCAACCTTAGCCGAAATACATTTAACCTGCTCGAAAAACTTTTGCAATGGTCGCGTTTGCAAACAGGTCGTATGGAGTTTAAACCCCAGCCAATCGCTTTGCACGAAGTTGTTGATAATATACTATCGCTGCTTTCTGCCAACGCCAAAGGGAAAAACATCAGCCTACATTCCAATATAGATCAAGGATTATTGCTGAATGCCGATCCCAATATGGTAAATGCAGTAATACGAAATTTAACCTCAAATGCCATCAAATTTACCAGAGAAAATGGCATAGTACAAATTTCGGCCAAAGCAAACAATGCTGGTATGGCCGAAATAATAGTATCAGATAATGGAATAGGAATACCTGCCGAACATTTACAGAAACTCTTCAGGGTTGATATACACCATTCCACAACAGGAACAGGCGGCGAATCGGGTACGGGCCTTGGATTGCTCCTGTGCAAAGAGTTCATTGAGTTGCACCAGGGGAACATTCATGTTGAAAGCGAAGCCGGCCAAGGCAGCAAGTTTATCTTTACGCTCCCACTTGCCTGATTTGCATTAAATTTGATTCAACAAAGTCATTTTTCATTTTTTTTGCATCGCTTTCTGTTTAATCTGACCGTATTTTTAATATGCATTATTTTATATATGTTAAAAGATAAATATCACAAAATACGTTGGTTACATCTTTCGGAATAAAAATCAGCACTCTCAATGTCTGTCAAATTTAATGGAAAACAACATAAATCAGACAGATATGCAGCACTGGGGAGTTGTACAATTCAATATCATTTGTTAATTTTGGTTTAACAAATCAGCTATTTTCGTGTTATTTAGGTTCCACAAAAGAAAAAATTGCAGGATTTGCAACCAATTTTTACGACCTGTTTATGATAAAAAAAGTACTTGTTGCCAACCGTGGTGAGATAGCGGTACGCATCATGCGTTCGTGCCGTGAAATGGGCATCCCTACCGTAGCGGTATTTTCAGATGCTGATCGTTCGTCGATGCATGTGAGGTATGCCGACGAAGCGTACCACATTGGTCCGGCGCCTTCCATAGAAAGTTATCTCAGCATTGATAAAATTATCGATTTAGCAATAAAGTCAAAAGCCGATGCCATTCATCCCGGGTATGGATTTTTATCGGAAAATGCTGCTTTTTCAGAACGTTGTGCTGCCGAAGGTATTGAATTTATAGGTCCCAGGCCGGATGCCATCCGGCAAATGGGCGATAAAATAACTGCTCGCAAAACCATGATAGCTGCAGGGGTGCCGGTAGTTCCGGGAACTGTTGATAAAATCACCGACTTCGACGAAGCGCTCAAAACCATCCGCGAAATTGGCCTTCCGGTAATGATTAAGGCATCAGCCGGTGGAGGCGGTAAAGGTATGCGCCTGGTAAAAAACGAAGGTGAAATTGAAAGTTCGCTACGCGGAGCGCGTTCAGAAGCACTATCGGCCTTTGGTGACGATGCCGTTTACATTGAAAAATACATCGATTCGCCGCATCATATCGAATTTCAGATTCTGGCTGATAAACATGGAAATGCCATTCACCTGTTCGAACGCGAATGTTCGGTACAGCGCAGGCATCAGAAAGTAATTGAAGAAACCCCGTCGCCGCTGCTTACACCCGAAGTGAGGGCAGAAATGGGAGCCCATGCCGTAGCGGCTGCTAAAGCGTGCAACTACCATGGTGCCGGAACCATTGAATTTATTGTTGACGACAACCGCAATTACTACTTTCTCGAAATGAACACCCGCCTTCAGGTGGAACATCCGATTACAGAGCGCGTGGTTGGGGTCGATTTGGTTAAGGAAATGATTAATATTGCCAACGGATTTAAACTTCCCTATCAGCAAAATGAACTCAAACAGAGCGGCCATGCCATTGAATGCCGTATTTACGCCGAGGACCCCGACCGCAATTTCATGCCGAGCCCGGGAACCATACGCCACATATCAGAACCTCTTGGTTTGGGTGTGCGTCATGATGGCTACGTGTACGAAGGATATACCATCCCAATTTATTACGACCCAATGATTTCTAAACTTATTGTTTGGGCAAAAACACGAGAGGAAGCTATCAACCGCATGAGCCGGGCACTGCATGAGTATAAAATTACCGGCGTTAAAACCTCTATTCCTTTTCTTGCCCGCATTATGGAAGCTGCATCGTTTAAATCGGGCAAATACAACACCCACTTTATTGAAGATAACAAGGCGTTCCTTTTTGCTGGGCACGATTGCGATGGTATTTGTGAGGATCTGGCATTGATAGCCACCTACCTTGAGCACAGCAGCAAACTCGAAAAAATAAATCCGGCCAACGATAACAAACTTTCGGTTAACCGCTGGAAAGATCCGCAACGTGTTGCTTACATTTAATCGTATTTACTATGGCACTTGAAATAAAACTTGACGGACGCACAGCCCAAATCCATGAGTTAAAGCGTGATGGCAACCTGCTTACATTACAGGTTGACGATGAGATTTACGAAGTTGATACACTTAAAGTTGGCGAAGGCATCTATTCAATCATTTACAAAGGGAAATCCTACAATATTGAGATGATTGAAAATGGATCACCACGTCATTATGCGGTTAACACCTTTTACAATTCCTACGAACTTGAAGTTGTAGATGCACAAACCCGTTACAGGCAAAACCGGTCGAGCAGCGACTCAGGTGACAAGAGCAATACCATTATATCGCCCATGCCGGGTAAAGTGGTAAAAATACCTGTAAAAACCGGCGAAGCTGTTGAAGAGGGTCAAACCCTGATTATTGTATCGGCCATGAAAATGGAAAGCGAATTTAAAGCAAAGAACGCAGGTATAGTAAAATCGATACATGTGGCCGAAGGCGATACCATTGATGCCAACAAAGTACTTGTTGTGGTTGAGCCAAATGCTTAATATGTTTATACAGGAATTGCCTTTTATAACCAAACCGAATTGCTTCATTAAATGTTCATTGTTACCAATTAACTGATTTCTATGTCAAATCTGGATGAGATTTACCGCAAACTTGACGAACGCAACCATCAGGCCGAACTGGGTGGCGGTCAGGAACGTATTGACAAACTGCACCGTACCGGGCGCAAAACCGCCCGCGAACGCATTGAAATGCTGCTCGACCCGGGCACTTTTGTTGAATTTGACCGCTTTGTAGTCCACCGTGCGCGTGACTTCGATATGGAAAAAACCCTGATTTCGGGCGACGGAGTTGTGAGTGGGCATGGTAAAATAGATGGCAGGCTTGTATATGTTTTCGCCCAGGATTTCACTGTTTTCGGAGGCACACTCAGCAGGGCCAATGCCGATAAAGTTATTAAAATCATGGATCTTGCCCTTAAAATGGGAGCTCCGGTAATTGGCCTCAATGATTCGGGAGGAGCCCGTATTCAGGAAGGCGTTGAAAGTCTTGGCGGGTATGCCGATATTTTTTACCGCAATGTAATGAGTAGTGGCGTTGTTCCACAAATTTCGGCCATTTTGGGAGCTTGCGCCGGTGGAGCTGTTTATTCACCTGCCATTACCGACTTTATTCTTATGACCAAAGAATCGAGTTATATGTTTGTTACCGGTCCGGATGTAATTAAAGCAGTTACCCACGAGGAAGTTACCAAAGACGAACTGGGCGGAGCAATGACCCACAATGCAAAAAGCGGGGTGGCTCATCTGATAACCGATGACGATGAACAGGCCATGATGATGATTCGCGAACTTATGAGCTTTTTACCATCCAACAACATGGAAGAGCCTCCGCGCATCAAATCAACAGATGATCCTAATCGTGAGGATGATCATTTACAAACAATAGTACCTTACGACCCCAACAAGCCCTACGACATGAAGGAAATTATCCACAGTGTGGTGGATGATGGCAACTTTATGGAAACCATGCCGCATTATGCAGGTAACATCATTACCGGATTCGGCCGATTTGATGGACGTCCGGTTGGAATTGTTGCCAATCAACCGGCATTTCTGGCCGGAGTGCTCGATATAAACAGCAGTGTAAAAGCAGCGCGCTTTGTTAGGTTCTGCGATGCCTTCAATATTCCGCTGGTAACTTTTGTTGATGTTCCTGGATTCCTTCCCGGAACATCTCAGGAATTTGGCGGGATTATTAAACACGGGGCAAAACTGCTTTATGCTTTCGCCGAAGCTACTGTTCCCAAAGTTACTGTTATCACACGCAAAGCTTACGGTGGCGCCTACGATGTGATGTCAAGCAAACATATTGGAGCCGATATAAACTATGCATGGCCTATGTCCGAAATTGCCGTTATGGGAGCCGAAGGAGCTGTAAATATCATTTTCCGCGATAAACTTACCGACGAAGACAAGGCTAAGGCTGTAAAAGATTACCGCGATGTATTTGCCAGCCCATATAAAGCCGCTGAACTTGGGTATGTCGACGAAATAATTTACCCCAAACATACCCGCCGTAAATTAATTCAGGCACTCGAAATGTGCAGTAACAAGCGCAAGTCGAATCCGCCGCGTAAACATGGTAATATTCCATTATAGGCCCTAAATTAAAGGCTTTATTTTAAAACTGCTGAATTCAAAAAGGCTATTTCGGTTTGCCGATATAGCCTTTTTTATATTTAAGACACACCCGCATGTGTAAAGAGACATTCAAAATTCATTAAAAATTATGCCCTATTTATCAATTTATTTTACCGGCTCCTCCCTACCTTTACAAAATACGTTTTTTAACCTTTCGCTGCATAAATAATTGCTTATATAAAAACAAGAAACATGAAAAATCTGACAACCGGTCTAGAAATGGAGTCATTTTTGAAAGACCAGATTTTTGAAGCGCTGCAAGGCAATGTTATACAATCGATATTGCACGAGGCGCATTACAATCCAACCAACAATTACCTTCGTAACACACTCGAAGGCAATAGCTTTAAAGTCGACAGCAACATTTCGCCCAAACTTCACGGCATTTTTAACGATGTAAAAACCACCCTTGGATTTGAGGAAGCTGTTGACTTTTACGTAACCAGCGATGCCCAGCTCAATGCATTTGCTGTATCGCGCAACGATGAAAACGAACCACACATTATCAACATCAATTCATCCTTGCTCAACCTGATGAGCGATAACGAACTACGATTTATTATCGGGCACGAAATGGGGCATTTAATCAGTCGCAATGCTGATTTGCTAAAACTCATCTACTTTATTTTTCCTCCGAATACCGAGTTGCCCGGAATGCTTCAGCATAAAATCCGACTTTGGAAACAGTTGTCGGAGCTCACCGCCGACCGGTATGGATTTCTGGTTTGCCCCGATGTGCCGGTTTGTGTTTCAGCATTCTTTAAACTGGCTTCCGGAGTAGATCTTCAGCGTGTCGACCTGAATATTGAAGCCTTTATCAACGACAATGATAAAAGGCTTGAATATTTTAAAAGTGACAAGGGAATCAACCTTGCTTCGCATCCGGTTAACCTGATAAGGGTAAAAGCCATTCAGCTCTTCTCAAAAGTTGAGGATTTTAAGCCTGAAGCAGCTAATCAGCTCACAACTGAGCAACTGGCCGGTGAAATGGCTGGTCTTTTGTCAATACTTGAGAAAATAAAGGAATCGGAAATTGATTATTTGTTTACGCATTTTATTGCTGCTGCCGGAATACTGCTATCGGGATCCGATGAAAATTACAATGAACATGAAATAGAGTCCATTCTTCAGGAGCTTTCGGAGTTTGTGATATTCCCAAAATTCTTTATGGATAAGCTGATTGAAACCGGGAAAGTGATGGAAATCTTCAACGATTCGATACGTAAAATTCTTGAAATCAGCCCATCAGCCAGAGAAACAATGCTTTACTATCTGGTAAGGATTGCGCTCTCCGATCAAAAAATAGCAGATAACGAAATCGGCTTTATTTTCGAAGTAGGCACCAATGCCTTTGGCTATAGCCGCACCGAAGTAGCCCAGATATTTGCCAACACCATTCAGCAGCGCTTTATACCTGCCATTCAGTCGCTTAGCTGAAATTACAACCTGAAATAATTTCGGTTATCAAACACCCTTAGAAGATTGCAAATTAATTGGCAAACTGCAGTTCGCTCAAGGAACGGTAGAGTCCGTTTTCCGATTTCAGCAATTCGAGGTGGGTGCCATGTTCAACAATGCGGCCATTTTCAACAACCAGAATCAGGTCGGCTTGCCGAATGGTTGACAACCGGTGCGCAATAACCATAGAGGTTCGGCCTTTCATTAGTTTTTCGAGTGCATCCTGCACAAGGCGTTCGCTTTCTGAATCGAGCGACGAGGTTGCTTCGTCGAGAATGAGAATTTTTGGATTTTTAAGCACGGCCCTGGCAATGGCAACCCTTTGGCGCTGCCCGCCTGAGAGTTGTGTTCCACGCTCACCCACCACAGTATCAAGCCCCTCGGGAAAGCGGCTTATAAATTCCCAGGCATTGGCTTTACGGGCAGCTTCTTCTATCATTCCTTCGGTTGCATTCGTTTTACCATAGGCAATGTTCTCGCGTATTGTACCTCCAAACAAAAAGATATCCTGTGGTACTATTCCCATCTGGCTGCGCAGCACTGATAGCGAAATCTGGTTACTTTCGTTTTCGTCGAATAAGATGCTGCCTGCAGTGGGACTATACAAGCGGAGCAGCAATGAAACCAAAGTTGATTTTCCGGCACCACTGGGGCCTACCAGTGCTACCAGCGAATCAGGTTTTAGGCTGAAATTGATGTTATGAAGCACTTCAATATCAGATCGGCTAGGATAACTGAACGAAACATTGTTGAAGCTGATACCGCCATTCAGTTGAAACTTTTGCGGTATTTCTCCGGTTTCTTCAACGGGCTCAGGTTCTTCGTTAAAAATCTCGAATAAATCTTCAGTTGCACCGATAAACTTTTGAACACGGGCAAAAACATCGGCCATGCCTCCAATGGTGCCTCCAATAAAAACTGAGTAGATAACAAACGAAAACAGTTCTCCGGTTGCAATTTCTCCGGTTGCCAGCAAGGCCGATCCCCGCCAGATAACGGCTACCATAGCTCCGAATAATCCAAGAATTACGAATGACGAAAAAGCGCCCCTGAATTTACCATTTTTTATCCCTGTAAGCGCTATTTCGAGTGTTTTAAGCCGGTAACGGGCCATTTCGAAATATTCGTTGGTAAATGCTTTCACACTCTGAATTCCCTGTAGTGTTTCCTCAACAATGGTATTTGAATCGGCTACCTGTGCCTGCGCCTGCTTGCTCAGTTTGCGGATATACCGGCCAAAAACCCCTACCAATACCATTATCACGGGTACTACCAACAGCATAAACAGTGTGAGCCTGGGCGATGTAACCACCATAAGGCTTATTCCACCAATGATGATAATAAACTGCCTGATAAACTCAGCAAGGGTTGTGGTAAGAGCATCCTGTAGCAATGTAATATCCGACGAAATCCTGCTGGTAAGCTCGCCAACCCTTCTTTGCTGAAAAAAACGCATCGGAAGTCTGATGAGGTGATTGAACGTGTGCTGCCGCAAATCGGCCAGGGTTTTTTCGGCAACCCTGACAAAAAGTATAATCCTGAAATACGAAAAAAAAGCCTGTGCAATAAGAATTACTACCAGAATAAAGGCTATACGGTTAATATCGCCGCTTAGGATGCCTTTATTCCCATGGTCGACCAACTGGCCCAACAGTTTAGGAAAAATAAGGCTTGCCGCACTCGATCCAAGCAGAAACAGTAGCCCGATTCCGTATTCAATTCGATAAGGTTTAAGGTACCGGTAAAGTTTCAGCAGCCTCCGCAGGCCTTCCAGTGTTATTTTGCGTTTCAGATTTTCGTCGCTCATCGCCGGGTTGTTATAGTTAAATTCAGGAATTACTATAACATATAACAGGGACTAAAGTTGAAATAGCCCCGTGAACCTTTATGCAGATGGCTATACAACTTATAGAAATTCACTTAAACGATGAAAGCGGGGCAGATGAGCACCCCGCTTTCAAACACCAAGCAACCAACACTCGCCAGGCAAATTTTAATAATTCGGATTTTGCATGGCTTTTGAGTTATTTCTCATTTCGTCCTGCGGAATTGGGTATACCTCATGCTTTCCGCTTACAAATCCATCAGAACCAAGCACTGCAGGCGCATCGCCCCAACGAATGAGATCGAGATAACGAACTCCTTCGAAACACATTTCGAGGCGGCGTTCGTTTTTAATAGCGGTCATGATATCGCCCTGGAAAGGAGCCAGATGTGCCCTTTGTCTTACCTGATTTAGATAATCTGCAGCTTTTGAATCATTGCCTGCCATGTGATTGGCTTCGGCAGCCATCAGCAGCACATCGCCATAACGAAGCAGCCTCAGATTTGTTCCATAATTAAGTTCAGGAACAGCTCCGTTGGAACCATTGGTTTCGTCCATACGGGTGCCGTATTTAACCCTGATACATCCATCCCATCCGTAAGATTCTTCGTTTGTCCAGTCGCCGCCTTTAGCACGCAAATCAGCCAGCGAAAGCAGTGAAGCGTGTTTTCTAACCGTATCGCCGGCGGCAACAAATGCATCATAGAGGCTTTGCTTCGGATAATTAAATCCCCATCCGCCAATCAAACCGGTAGTGCCCGGTTGGAAATAGTCGCCGCGGGGGCCGGTGAGCTGCCATGTAATATTGTTTTCCATAGCGCGGTTGCCGCCCCACTGGAATGTACCCCAGTCATAACCCATGGTTGTTACATACGATACCTCAAAAATAGATTCTACACCAAATTCGTTTTCCTTCAGGAAAAGGGTGGAGTAATCTTCTTGCAACTGGTATTCGTTTGATGTAATTACCGACTCAAAAGCTGCAGCTGATTCGGCATATTTCTGATCATAGAGATAAGCTTTTCCGAGCAATGCCTGTGCAGCGCCTTTTGATGCCCTGAACACATCCTGGGCAGCATACTCACTTTTAAGCGGAAGATCAGGAATAGCTTCATTCAGATCTTTAAAAACCTGCGCATATATTGCTGAAGCATCAGCAAACGACTGACTGTATTCACTGGGTGCAAGTTCATTCAGAATCAGCGGGCCATGGCCAAACATCGAAGCAATTTCGAAATAATAATAGGCTCTCAGGAATTTGGCTTCGGCAATAATTTGCTTGCGCAGGTCGGTTTCGGGCTGAACATTGTTAATAACCAGATTCGCCCTGTAAATACCGAAGTAGTTTGATTGCCAAACTGCGGTGATAGGGGCATTGCTGGGGCCGAAAGTGAATTTTCCCAATTCCTGGTAAGGAGGTTGGTCGCCGGCATCGCCACCACCAACATTAGATTCATCAGATGGGAAGGTTTTTACCAGATAGGAGCTGTTCCAGTCGCGGGCATTCATCCATTGAAGAATGTCGTAGGTTGCCATAATTGCCTTGGTAGCATCCTCGTCGGTTTTATAAAAGAGCTCAACTGACATTTTACCGATAGGATCCACTTCCAGAAAATCCTTCTGGCATCCTGATGTCATTGCAATCAGGGACAGAAACATGATTACTTTACCTTTGGTTTTCATTATTGTAGTGTTTTTGTTTTCGATTTTAATGAATTGTTTTCACAGCTTACAGTGTGCATGAAAGGCCGAACAGCACCTTGCGGGGTGTTGGATAAAATCCACGGTCGATGCCCTGACCATTGTCTTTTCCGGTACCAGTCGCAGGATCCATGCCAGGGTAGCTTGTGAATGTAAAGTAGTCGTCAAGCGAAATATAGAATCTCAAATTCTGCACTTTGTTTTTCATGGCAAGTTTAGGCACAGTGTAGCCAAGCTGAATCTGCCTGATTCTGACATAAGAACCTTTGAAAATCATTAGATCGCTGTTGTAAATGTAAGGGTTCGACTGATCGGCGCGGGGACGCTCATTGGTGCTTCCTTCACCGGTCCACCTGTCGTCAAAGAAAAACTGCGGGCGATTGGATGTTGACCTATCATAGCGGTTCCATCCCATAAGGATATCCTGTCCGTGAACTCCCTGAAGGAAAATACGCAAATCAAAACCTGAGTAATTAAAGCTGAAGTTTGCACCCCACATAAACTTGGGATGAGGGCTACCGATATAGGTTTGGTCTTCGGTATTAATCAGGTTATCGCCATTGGTATTAACCACAATGGGGTCGCCCGGAACCGGATTGTAACCTGCAAGTCCGCCATTGGCTGCTTTGTAGGCATCAATTTCGGCCTGATTCTGGAATATACCGTCCGTCTGATATCCCCGGAAGTACCAAACAGGCTGATTCAGCTCAAGATAAGTGGCAGTCCATCCAGTTCCAACGCTGGTTCCACCAACGCGGTCGAGCAATGGATTGAGGAAAGTAACCTCATTCTTGAGGAAAGTGAAGTTTGAACTAAAATCGTATTTGAGTTTATTATCGTAGTTGCGATAGCCAATTTCGAATTCAACACCTTTATTGCTTACATCTCCGGCATTTACAAAAGGAGCGGTATTACCTACTGATGGAGGAGGAGTTCCGGGAACCAGCAGATCGCGGGTGGTTTTATTGAAGTAATCGAAAGCAAAGTTTAGTTTATTGCCAAGCATGTTGAGGTCGAAACCAAGATCGGTTTGCTCACTTGATGCCCAGGTAAGTTCGGGATTGGCCAGCAGTTCGGGCTCAGCACCCGTGTAAAATCCGCCACCGGGTTTAGGATATTGAATTCCGGATGCTTTTATAAGTGAACGGAACTGATCGGGTCCAAGTCCTGAAAGGTTACCATTGGTTCCCCATGATGCTCTTACTTTAAGGAAATCAATAGCACCGAGCGTCCAGAAATCCTCGTGTGATACGATCCAACCGGCTGAAACCGATGGGAAGTTACCCCAGCGCTGATCGGGATGCAGCAGCGAAGTGCCGTCGCGGCGGATAATGGCACTCAACAGGTATTTGCTGTCGTATTCATAGCTGGCACGGGCAAAATAAGATGAAGTACGCGTATCGAGAAGGTTACCGCTAACTTTGCCATCAATTTCAACATCGCCATGCTGAGCAAAATTATCGTCCTCGGCAAACATGGGCCCGCTCTGGGTATTGATAAATTTGTGGGTATACTGCTTGGCCGAAATACCGGCTACGGCGCTGATATTGTGTTTTTCACCAAAGGTTTGATCGTACGAAACATAGTTTTCGAACATCCAGGTAAACCAGGTATTTGTGTTGTCACGAATGTTTGCCTGAGTATTCATCCTTTCTGACGAAAACCAGTAAGTAGGGAACCAGGTATGGTACAACTGATTATTCACATCAGCACTTGCACGGCTGGTAAATTTGAATCCTTTCCAGCTGTCGTCGCCTAGTGTAATGTAAGCGTTGCCCATAAACTTATCTTCCCTGGTATTGCCTCTGGCAATGGCAATTTGCGCGAGCGGGTTGGCAATTTCTCCCTTTACATAAGGAGATAAACCATAATATGCCCCGTCAGCATTTTGCAACAGAGTATAACCATCATTGAGCGCAGTTTGTGCAAATTCGGGCAGTGCTCCACTATAAGTTACCGGAGTAAGCGGGTCCATCATAAGTGCTGATGAAACGATTCCACCGAACTCAGAATCTTCGGTAATTGCATTCTTTTTGGTATGACTATAAGTGATGTTGGTACCTACTTTTACCCAGGGTTTAAGCTGCTGGGTAATATTTGTACGCATCGAAATACGCTCGTAATGTGATTTATCACCTCCGATTACACCGTTTTGACCAGTGTAAGAACCGGAGATATAATAGTTGCCTTTATCGGTAGCGCCGCTGAACGCCAGATGATGGCGCTGAAGCATGGCCGAACTGAGGGTTTGCTCCATCCAGTTGGTATTGATTTGAGAGTCGGTCGGAATTTCAACACCAACATTGGCCTCATTAACCCAGGTGGCATAACTTTGCGCATCCATAGGCTGGGCGTAGCTGCCAACGTTCTGAGATCCGATTTGCATTGAATATTCAACTTTACCCGGGCCTTTTGAACCGCTCTTGGTGGTAATCAGTATAACGCCATTGGCCGCTTCGGCTCCGTAAATGGCAGCAGATGCAGCATCTTTAAGCACAGTTACCGACTCTACATCATTGGGTTCAAGATTATCGATGTTGCCTGTTGCCATTCCATCAACAACGTATAAAGGCTGTACCGATCCATTGGTAGCAACACCACGTATAACCACCTTCTGGCCTGATCCGGGCGAACCAGATGTACTGCTTACATTAACGCCTGCAATGCGACCCATAAGGGCTTCATTTACATTGGTTGTCGGCAATTGGGTAAGCTCCTTGGTATCGAGCTTAACGATAGAACCCGTAATGTTTGAGCGCTTCTGACTTCCATATCCAACAACAAGCACTTCGCTCAGCCCTACAACACTTTCTTTAAGGACTATAGATTCCTTAACCTCTGGTTTAATCTCCTTTTCAATGGTTTCAAAACCTACCATTGAAAAATCGACCACCAATTTTGATTTGGCCGAACTGATGGTGAACGTTCCGTCAACATTGGTAATGGTCCCATTTGAGGTACCTTTTTCAACCACGTTAACTCCCGGAATAGGTTCTCCGTTTTCACCCTGAACCTTTCCGCTGTAATTGTACACCTGCTGAGCACTCATTGTAAGAGTAAAGCCCATTAAAAGCATGCCTGTTAACAGCATGGCTTTTATACCCCGGGTGTTCAATTCAATGAATTTGTAAATAATTGATTTCATAATTGACCCTCGTTTTTAGTTAATGTAAAAAGTACACAAAGGCAAAATTACATAAAAATTGTTAAAAGCAAACTTCTTTCAATATTTTTTACTATTTAGAATGATTTTAATTTGCATTTATTTTATTAATTTGTTTATCAGCACAATATATCATCTTGATTTTTAATTTTTTTTACCACATTTGCACAAGTAAATAAATTCTACCTAATTTTGCATTGTGTATTTTATACACATTAATAACATGGACACATTTATTAATAATCTTTCGGTCGACTGTGTAATTTTCGGATTCAGCGAGAAAACCCTTAAAGTTCTGCTTACGAAACGGGAACTAAAGGACCCTGACACTGGCGAGGTACTATTTACTGACTATACGGTACAGGGTCATCACGTTTATAAAGGAGAAAACATTAACGATGCCGCATCACGTGTTTTAAAAGACAAAACCGGCCTCGAGAATATTTTTCTGGAGCAATTTTACACTTTTGGTGAAACCGACCGTATTTTAAATGAACGCGATCAGCTTTGGATTCGCAAGAAATACCCGATGGTAGTCGATCATGTTATATCAGTAGGCTACTGCTCATTGGTCGACAGCTCAAAGGTGATGCCTGACATCTCGCATCAGGATACTGTTTGGTTCCCGATTAACAGCTTACCGGAACTTGGGTTTGATCATAGCCGGATGATAAGCATGGCACTTGATTTTTTGCGCAACAAACTCCGCCACGAACCAATCGGATTTGAATTGCTGCCCGAAAAGTTTACACTCACCGAACTTTTAAGTCTTTACGAAGCCATACTAGGAACCAGCATCGACCGCAGGAATTTCTGGAAAAAAGTAGCGCAAATGAAATTTGTAATCCCGCTTGATGAAAAGCAAAAAGGGGTTGCTCACAGGGCTGCTCAGGTTCTTATCTACAGCCGCGATGTTTACGAACGCACAAAAAAAGACAAGTTATACCTTTCCTATTAGTATCATAACTGATAACTAACCGGAATGCAACAAATTAAAATCAACATAAGGGCAAGGCGATGGTATTAGTAATTTAATATCAATCACTTACAATAAGCCCGCCTGCGCGTCGGATGCTGATTTCAGTTTTTCAATAAAACCCATCTTATGGCCAACTCAAACAAAATCAGTTTTACCGAAAAAGTTGGCTATGCTTTGGGCGATGGCGCGGCTAATATTGCCTGGCGCGGAGTTGCAACTTTCCTGTTTGTATTTTATACGGATGTTTTTGGAATAAGCCCTGTAGCCGTTGGCTTTCTGATGCTTGTTGCCCGATTCAGCGATGGTATAACCGATGTGCTGATGGGAGTTATCGGCGACCGTACCAATACCCGGTACGGTAAATTCAGGCCATGGATTTTGTGGACAGCCATACCGCTGGGCATTGTGTTGTCGTTGCTTTTTACAACGCCTGATCTATCATCAACCGGCAAAATTATATACGCCTACATTACCTACATTCTGTTTACCCTGGTTTATACAGCCAATAATATCCCTTATGGGGCGCTTATGGCAGTAATCACAGGCAACGACCGCGAACGCACTGTGCTCGGTTCATACCGCATGGTTGGGGCCTTTGCTGGTGGAATGTTAGTGCAGGGTGCGCTGCTTTTTCTGGTTTCTCACTTTGGAAATGTAAATCCCGAAGTAAAGGTTCAGCAAATTAGCGACAAGCAATACCATGTTACCATACAGGTGCATCAGGCAGTCGAAAATGCCAATATCAAAACCAAAAACGGAATTGCCCTGTTCGTGCGCGAACCGGCCGATTCAACAAGCCTGATACCTGCCGCCTCAGTAAGCCTGCAACTCAAACCCGATGAGGCCTACACGTTTTCAGTAAGCGGCGAATCAGGCCTTAGCCCCGAAAGCTTCAGCATCATCGACCAGAAAAAGGGCTATAGCCATTCCATATATCTGATGTCGGTTTTTCTGGCACTTTTCATGTTTATCACCTTTTATACAACCCGCGAAAGGGTATTGCCTCCCAAAGGCCAGCAAACCAATCTGAAAAAGGATATCAAAGACCTTATTCGAAACAAGCCCTGGCTGGTTTTACTTTTAACCGGCCTGTTGTTTAATGTGTACAACTCTATCAAGCAGGGTATCATCGTCATCTACTTTACACATTATTTAAACAATCAGCTACTGGCCGGTTCTTATCTTGTAGGCCTTATGATTGCTTCAATTGCCGGAGCTATGATTACCGGCCCATTGGGTAAAAAATTCGGGAAACGCAACCTGTTTATTTATGCTCTTCTGTTCTCGGGAGCGGTTAATTCGGTTATGGTTTTTTGCGGCCCCGGCAATTTTTATCCCATTTTTGCCATTGGCATGATATCCGAATTTGCATCAGCCATCTTCCCTACCTTATTTTTTGCCATGCTGGGCGATGCAGCCGATTACTCAGAGTTTCGCAATGGCCGGCGAGCTACTGGCCTCGTGTACTCGGCCGGATCATTTGCTACCAAATTCGGAGGCGGTCTTGCCGGCGCTATCATAGGGCTGATGTTGGGAGCCTTTCATTACAATGGTCAGGATGCATCATCAATACCCGATGCAATTCCCGGGATTAAAATGCTGATGAGCTGGCTGCCTGCACTTGTTGCGCTGCTCGCAGCGGCGCTTATGTGGATGTATCCGCTTACACAGGAAAAAATGGATGAAATAACCCATGAGCTGGCTGAACGAAGATTACAAGAATAAAACTAACTTCAATAAACAGATTACCAAACTACTGCTACTGAGATGAAATTCGGACACTTTGATGATCACAAAAAGGAATATGTTATTACAAACCCAAAGACTCCTTATCCGTGGATTAATTATCTGGGAACAGGCGGTTTTTTCAGCCTGATTTCCAATACAGGCGGCGGCTATAGCTTTTACAGGGATGCCCGCCTGCGAAGAATAACACGAAACAGATACAACAATGTGCCTGTGGATGATGGTGGAAAATACTTCTACATCAATGATAATGGCAAAATATGGTCGCCCGGATGGAAACCGGTTAAGGAAAATCTCAGCAATTATGAATGCAGGCATGGACTAGGTTACACAACGATAACCGGCTCCCATAACCTTATTGACGCTGAGGTACTCTATTTTGTCCCCTTGCAGTTCCACGGTGAGGTTATTCGGGTAAAACTCACCAACAACGACACAATAAGCCGCAAACTGAAATTGCATTCCTTTGCTGAATGGGCGCTTTGGGATGCTCTTGACGATATGACCAATTTTCAGCGGAACTTCAGTACCGGAGAGGTAGAAGTTGAAGGTTCATGCATTTATCACAAAACGGAATACCGCGAGCGGCGCAACCATTATGCTTTTTACTCGGTTAATACCATATTAAGCGGATTCGACACCGACCGTGATACCTTTTTGGGCGCTTACAATGGATTTGATCAGCCCGAAATGGTAAGCAATGGCTGCAGCGGAAAATCGATTGCACACGGATGGTCACCCATAGCTTCGCACTTTATAGAGCTTAGCCTCGAAGCCAGTGAATCAAAAGAATTGATCTTTATTCTTGGCTACGTTGAAAACGATCAGGCTGAGAAGTTCTCGGCACCCGGAATAATCAATAAATCGAAGGCTCACGAAATGATCAGCCGCTTTGAAAACAGCAGCCAGGTTGACAAAGCACTTAAACAACTGCGTGATTTTTGGGCCGGGATGCTTGGCTCGATACAGGTTTCATCGGCCGACGAAAAACTCGACCGTATGGTGAACATCTGGAACCAGTATCAATGCATGATCACCTACTACTTTTCACGCAGCACTTCCTATTTTGAATCAGGAATTGGCCGGGGAATGGGATTCAGAGATTCGAATCAGGATATAATTGGTATGGTGCATATTGCCCCCGATCTGGCCCGGCAGCGAATCATCGATCTGGCAAGTACTCAGCTCGAAGACGGCAGCGCCTACCATCAATACCAGCCCTTAACAAAAAAAGGAAATCATGAAGTCGGCGGAAATTTTAACGACGACCCTCTATGGCTGATTCTCTCGGTTTCAGCTTATCTAAAAGAAACAGGCGACTGGTCGCTGCTCGATTACAAGGCACCCTTCAACAACAATGGCAACGAAAGCTCAGTTTTTGAACACATAAAACGTTCATTTTACCATGTTGTAAACAACCTGGGGCCACACAACCTGCCCCTGATCGGACGTGCCGACTGGAACGACTGCCTCAACCTTAATTGTTTTTCGGAAACTCCCGGCGAATCATTTCAAACCACCAACAATAAATTGGGCAGAACAGCTGAGTCGGTTATGATTGCCGGGATGTTTGTATTATACGGTAATGAGTTTGTGCGCATCTGCGAACTTACCGGGCGCACCAAAGAAGCAATTGAAGCACAGCAACATATCAACAACATAAAGAAAGCCATCGATGACTATGGCTGGGATGGGGCCTGGTTTTTGCGTGCATACGATTTCTATGGAAAGGCCGTTGGCAGCAAGGACAATGTAGAAGGGCAGATATTTATAGAACCTCAGGGATTTTGCATAATGGCCGGCATCGGCATTAACGACGGACGCGCAGCAAAGGCACTTAAAAGCGTTGAAGAAAAGCTTGCAACACCTTATGGAATTGTTCTGCTTAATCCTGCCTATACAAAATACCATCTGAACCTGGGCGAAATAACAACTTACCCGCCCGGATACAAAGAGAATGCCGGTATTTTTTGCCACAACAACCCATGGATAATTATCGCCGAAACACTCATGGGCAATGGAGATAAGGCGTTTGACTATTATAAAAGGATTACTCCGGCGTACCTCGACGAAATCAGCGACCTGCACAAAACCGAGCCTTATGTTTACTCTCAGGTGATAGCCGGTAAAGATGCTGCAAAGCCAGGCGAAGCTAAAAATTCATGGCTTACCGGCACAGCAGCATGGAATTTATACACAGTAAGTCAGTTTATACTGGGCATACAACCCGATTATGATGGGCTCAGAATCAAACCATGTATTCCGGCAGCAATTACCGAATACAATGCAGTGCGCATTTTCAGAGGAGTTACCTACAAAATAAATGTAAAAAACTCTGCCCTGCCTAAAAGTGGGACGACAAAGATAACTGTAGATGGTAAACATCATAATTCCAATCTTATCCCGCTTTTTGAAGCCGGATCTGTGCATTCAGTTACAGTTGAACTGGGTTAACATCAGGTGGTTGTTCCTGATAGCACAATTGTCAGTAAAATCAAGCCATCTGATACTTAAACTTTGTTAGCCAGAATACCCAATCCTGGCCAACTTATACAGATTGAAATAAATTAAAATTATTCCAAATGAAAAACAACATCTTAATCTGCACCATGATTGCCGGATTGATATTTACCATTCAGACAGTATTCGGGCAAAAAACTACAGCCTGGGAACAATGCGCTAAAATGGGCCGGGGGGTTAATATTATTGGCTACGATACCGCACTCTGGCTCGACCACACAAACGGAAGGTTTAAAGAATTATACTATCGTAAAATAAAAGAAGTCGGATTTTCGACCATTCGCATAAACATGTTTGCTTTCTCGGGAATGGATAGTAGTTATACTTTAACACCGCAGTGGCTCGAAACGCTCGACTGGGCCGTAGAAAAAGGGATTGAAGCCGGGCTGATGGTGATTCTCGATATGCATGAATACGACGCTATGGCCGATGATCCTGTAGCTAAAAAAGGAATGTTTATGTCGGTATGGGAGCAGCTGGCACCCAGATATAAAGATTTATCAGGCGATGTAATATTTGAAATTTTGAATGAGCCAAATCAAAAATTAACCGTTGAGCTCTGGAACGAATACCTGGTTGATGCCGTTAAGCTGATACGACAAACCAATCCCGACCGAACCCTGATAATCGGACCCGGCAACTGGAATGGAATAGAGAGTTTATCAACCCTCAATCTGCCTGCTGATGATGATAACATCATAGCCACCGTTCACTTTTATCATCCTATGCGTTTTACGCATCAGGGTGCTTACTGGACCAATGAGTTTAAAAACCTGAACGGCATACAATGGAGCGGAACTCCTGAAGAAATAGCCGATATTGAAACCCGGCTTCAGGTTGCCGCCGATTGGTCCAAGCTGAATAACCGTCCCGTTTTTCTGGGCGAATTCGGGGCTTACGACAAAGGCGATATGCCATCGCGGTCACGATACACGGCACAGGTGGCCCGCACAGCCGAAAAGCTCGGGTTCAGCTGGGCTTATTGGCAATTCGACAGCGATTTTATCGTTTATGATATTGCCCGAGAGGCCTGGGTTGACCCGATTCTCGATGCTTTGATGAACCGCAATTAGCCGGTGCTTCAAGCCTCACATCGCCTTATGCAGATGATAAAACAAAATTCCTGATTTAAACAAACGCTCAAACCATGAACAAATTTGACCGAAAACCACTTAAATTACTGTCTCAGTTTCTTTTATTTGTATTTTTCACTGTATCTGCCGTTTCGTGCATACAGGATACTACCAATAAGGCTGACAAAAAAATGCATCAGAAAATAAGTGAGCTGATTGCCAAAATGACCCTTGACGAAAAAATAGGGCAGCTCAATCAATTGGCCAACCCATATGATCAAACAGGCACCGGAAAAAAATTCATGCCCGGCGAGCATTACGACGATATGATTGCCCGGGGCGAAATCGGGAGTTTTTTAAATGTTCTGGGTGTTGACGAAACCAGGAGGCTGCAAAAAATAGCCGTGGAGCAGTCGCGTTTAGGAATACCTCTCCTATTTGGATATGATGTTATACATGGTTATAAAACCATGTTCCCGGTTCCGCTGGCCGAAGCTGCAAGTTTTGATCGCAGCGTTATGGAAAAAGATGCGCGCATTGCCGCCATTGAAGCATCGGCCAATGGTGTTCACTGGACGTTCGCCCCAATGGTTGATATTTCACGCGATCCACGCTGGGGTCGCATTATGGAAGGCGCCGGCGAAGATGTTTACCTTGGTACTCAGGCAGCTATTGCCCGGGTTCACGGGTTTCAGGGAAAAAGCTTATCCGACTCAAATTCCGTAGCTGCATGCGCCAAGCATTTTGCAGCTTACGGAGCTGCCATTGGTGGCCGCGATTACAATGCCGTGGATATGTCGGAACGTATGCTGCGCGAAGTTTATCTGCCTCCATTTAAGGCGGCAGTTGACGCCGGGGTTGCAACCTTTATGTCATCATTCAACACTATAAATGGCATTCCGGCGTCGGGCAACCGCTGGCTGCAGACCAGCGTTTTACGCAACGAGTGGGGCTTCGACGGTTTTGTTGTGTCTGACTGGAACTCGTTGGGCGAAATGATGTATCATGGCAATGTAACTTCAGAATACGAAGTTGGGTACCGTGGTATTGATGCCGGAGTTGATATGGATATGGAAGGCCGCATTTATATCACCCAGGTTAAAAAGCTGCTGAGCGATAAAAAAGTGACCATGGCCCAGATTGATGAAATGGTTCGCCGCATTCTCACGGTTAAATTCAGGCTGGGTTTGTTTGATGATCCCTACAAATATTGCGATAAGCAAAAGGAGAAAGCACTAACGCTGCACCCATCGCATCTTGCTGCGGCTCGCGAAGCGGCTGAAAAATCGATGGTTTTGCTTAAAAACGAAAATAACACCCTGCCATTGACAGGCAGGTTCAAACGTATTGCAATTATAGGTCCGCTCGCAGCTGATAAGGATGCTCCACTCGGTAACTGGCGTGGAAAGGCAACTCCGGGCAGCGCCGTTTCATTGCTCGAAGGCATGCAGGCGGCTGCAGGCGGCACATTTGAAATATTGTATGCCCAAGGATGCAAACTTGTTACCAATCAAACCCAGAGCTTTTTTGCTCAGCTTGATATCAACAATGCCGACCGAAGCGGGTTTGCCGAAGCTGTTTCAACCGCCTCCAAAGCCGATGTAATTGTACTGGCACTGGGCGAAACGGCTTATATGTCGGGCGAATGCCGCAGCTATGCCGACATCACGCTTCATGGTCTTCAGGCTGAACTTCTGCAGGAAATCAGGAAAACAGGCAAACCTGTTGTACTTGTGCTGTTTACCGGACGGCCATTGGTGTTGACCGGAGTGGCGGGTAATACCGATGCCATCCTCAATTGCTGGTTGGCCGGATCTGAATCGGGCAATGCCATTGCCAATGTGTTACTCGGTAAATACAATCCTTCAGGGAAATTACCAGCATCATTCCCTTACCACACCGGACAAATTCCGGTATATTACTCAGAGCTTAACACCGGGCGACCGTATAACCCTGATCCGGAAGAATTCAGTACCAAATACCGCGATATTCCTAACAAACCCCTGTTCGCATTTGGTTTCGGATTAAGTTATACCACATTCAACTACAGCAACCTGCAACTGAGTACCAAAAAAATTAACCTCTCCGACAGCCTCACAGTAAAGTGCACAGTCAGCAACACGGGCAATTACGATGGTGAAGAAGTGGTACAATTGTACATACGCGATATTGCAGGCAATGGAGTTGCCAGGCCGGTACTGCAATTAAAGGGTTTTGAAAAAATAATGATACAAAAAGGAGAAAAGCGTGAAGTCAGCTTCACAATTCATCCCGACGATCTGGCATTTTTGCGTATTGACAACAAATTTGCTCCTGAGCCAGGAATGTTTGATATTTTTGTAGGAAGTTCATCAGATAATCTGCCGCTGAATGGCAGGTTTGAATTGCTTGAGTGAGTCAACCAAACAAATGCTGTCAGCTCATCTCAAGTGACCGGTGAGCGTGACCTGCAAATCAAAATTAATGAAAAATAACTACCTGTTTATATTGCTGATGGTCCCAGCCTGGCTTTTGGCAGGCCATCCTGAAAAACATCTGATAGCAAAAGGAGCCATCGTGCAAAAACTGGCTGGCGGCTTTTCATTTACCGAAGGTCCGGCAGCAGATTCATTCGGAAATGTATATTTTACCGACCAGCCCAACAACCGGATTTTAATCTGGACTGTTTCCGGCGAACTTAAAACCTTTCTCCGCAACTCAGGCCGTGCAAACGGACTTTATTTCGACAAGAAAGGCAACCTGCTGGCCTGTGCCGACATGCACAACGAATTGTGGAGCATTTCGCTCAGCGATACTTCGCACACCGTTTTGATACCAGATTTTAACGGTCATAAACTCAACGGCCCCAACGATTTATGGGTTGCTCCCGACGGTAGCATTTATTTTACCGATCCGTTGTACGTAAGGCCCTATTGGACCCGCCAACCCGAATCGCAACAGTCGGGCGAGTATGTGTACCGTGTTTCGGCTGATTATTCTGAAATTACCTGTGTAGCCCGGGATTTACAAAAACCCAACGGGATTATTGGATCACCGGACGGAAAGAAACTCTACATTGCTGATATCGGCGCCGGGAAAACCTATTGTTACGCTATTGAACCCGATGGGAGCCTTGGCAATAAAACACTATTTGCCAACATGGGCTCTGATGGAATGACCATTGATGAGCAGGGCAATGTATATCTTACCGGAAACGGAGTATCGGTATTTAACGAGGCAGGAGAAAAAATTGCACAAATTGAGGTTGACGCGCTGTGGACTGCCAATGTTTGTTTTGGTGGTAAAAACATGAGAATGTTGTTTATTACAGCTTCCGATGGTTTGTTTGCCCTTAAAATGAAAGTAAAAGGCGTGAAATGAAGCTATTGCAATGAGTTAATTCACTTTTTTAAAGAGATAAACGGCTATCCGGAATAGTAAATTATGCATCAAATCGCTACATCCACAGGCCATGAAGCTGGGCCCGAAAGCATAGAGGTGTTTAACATCAGTAATGCAGCAGGCACTGAAATTCAGATATTGAATTACGGCGCCATTATCTCCTCTATCCGAACACCGGATAAGTTTGGTAACACGGCCGAAATAGCCCTTGGTTTTGACAATCCATCCGATTATTCAGGCGATTTTTACACGCAAAACTGCCCTTATTTTGGTGCCATTGCCGGCCGGTACGCCAACCGCATTCGCTCAGGCAAATTTACGCTCGATGGAGCTACCTATCAATTGGCGGCCAACAACAATGGGAATGCGCTCCATGGTGGAATTAAAGGTTTCGACAAACTGTTCTGGAAAGGTAAAAAAAATGTTTCCATCGATTCGCAAAGTGTTGAACTAACAGTGGAGAGCCCGCATCTCGACGAAGGATATCCCGGGAATCTGAAAGTTACTGTCCGATACTCGCTCAACCAACACAACGAACTGCGCATTCAATTTAACGCTGTAACCGACCGTGCAACCATTCTCAATCTGACCAACCATACGTATTTTAATTTAAATGGTGATGCATCGCCGGTTACCGATCACCATTTGTGGATAAACAGCCGCCAAATGATTGAAGCTGAAAATCTTATCCCAACAGGGCGATTAATTCCGGTTGCAGGTACTGTATTCGATTTCAGCAAGTTAAGAACCATTGGCAGCAACATCGAACAGTTGGCTCATGGTTACGACAACAGTTACGCATTGGAGAATACAAGCAGAGTTCCGGAAAAGGCAGCAACTCTTATCAGCTATCGCACCGGCCGCCGGGTTGAGGTAATTACCAACCAGCCTTCACTACAGTTGTATTCCGGCTATTACATTCCGGCGGTTACCGGTCACAACAATATGGTTTACGGAAAATTCAGCGGTGTAGCCCTTGAAACACAACACTTCCCCGATTCGCCCAATCATCCTCAATTCCCTTCCACTGTGCTCAGGCCAGGTGAGGTTTTCGAAAGCGAAACAAATTACCGTTTCAGCATTACCGGAACCACCTGAACCTATTATCTTACCGGATTCTTATAAAGGTACTAAATGCTGAAACGCCTGCAAGAGTGACGCGAAGCAAAGTGAATTGTAACCGGAGTAGGGCTTTTTTTGTACTTTCGCATGGCTAAATCGTGCTATGCTTAAAATTTTCGGCCCCCATAACCGTATTTGGATACTGATTATATTATCGGCGGCTATCAGGCTGTTGCTGGCCGCTTTTACTGAACTTGGCAATGATGAAGTATATTATGTAAACTACGCTCTTTATCCCGATCTGAGCCATTTTGATCATCCGCCCATGATTGGCTGGCTTATTCAGCTTTTCAGTCTGAACCTTTATTTTTCATCTGAATTATTTATAAGGCTGGGCGCTGTAGTTGCCGGAAGTATCAGCACCTGGCTCATTTACCGCATCGGGATTCAATTGTATGATGAGGTTACCGGATGGTACGCCGCACTGCTCTTTACCGCTTCGTTTTACGCTGCCATTATTGCTGGTACATTTATAATGCCCGATGCACCCCAGGTTCTTTTCTGGTTATTAACCCTTTGGTTTTTAATACAAGCTTTTGAACCAGCGGAAAATCAAAAATCGGGTGGCAACTACTGGCTGCTGGCAGCCGGCGCTGCAGCCGGGCTTGCGTTGCTCTCGAAGTACACTTCCATATTCCTTTTTACCGGTGCATTTATTTATCTGCTACTTTATGACAGACCAAGGCTGCTCAAATGGCAGGTTTATGCAGCTGTAGCCATTGCTCTGCTGCTGTTTTTGCCGGTTCTTATCTGGAATGCCCGCTACAACTTTGTGAGTTTTACTTTTCATTCTGAGCGAGTTGAAGTTGCCAGCCACCTTATTCGCCCCGACTTATTCCTTACTGAAGCCGGAGGTCAAATTTTTTACAACAATCCGATTGTTTTTTCACTTATCTGGCTGGCTGTAATAGCTGTCATCAGAGGAAAACTAACCAGCAGCAAGCCTCAGCTGCGTCTGCTCCTGGCCATAGCATTGCCTGTAATCGCTCTTTTTCTCGGCTTTTCATTATTTCGTCGCACACTTCCCCATTGGACCGGGCCTGCCTACATAACGCTCATCCCAGTAGCTGCGCTTTATTTGCGAACGCAAACCAAACAGTACCGGTTCTCAGGCTTAATGCATCCAGCAATAACTGCAGCAATGATATTTGCAGTTATTGTATTAGCATTGGCATCATTGCAGCTATCGCACGGCATTATTCTTAATAAAGGAATTGACAAAACTACAGGGAAACGATTAGGCATTAAAGATATAACCCTTGATATGTATGGGTGGGAACAATTGAAGCGCGGGTTTGCCCCCTTATATAGGCATGATACCATTACCGGTAGGATGCGCAAAAATGCTGCAATAATATCACAAAGGTGGTTTCCCGGTGCCAATCTTGATTATTATGTAGCACGCCCGTTGGGTATCAGACTACTCACATTGGCACCACTTGAACGAACTCATAAATATGCCTGGATAACCCAATACCGTGGAGGATTCAATATTGGTATGGATGCGTACTTTTTCTCGTCGAGTTACGATTATGCTGATCCGGGCGAACTGTACAAGAGCTACTTTCTTAACATTGAAAAACCCGATACCATACCGGTTTACCGGAACCAGGTGCTGGTTGAATATTTTTATATGTGGCGGATGCGCTACATGCTTAAATTGCCTGCCGATTCGCTAAGCGGCCGCGCTGTTGCAGATGAGCCCTACAACTAAAAAGAGCGGATAGCCGCTTGTATGCGTACCCGCTCTCCCTCGCTTTATAAAATAATTGCTGAATTAAATCATCTTTTTAGGATCAACCCACTCATCAAATTGTTCGCTGTTGAGCAATCCAAGGGCGATAGCAGCTTCGCGCAGGGTAGTTCCTTCGGCATGGGCCTTTTTGGCAATTTTGGCTGCATTTTCGTAACCAATATGGGTATTGAGTGCAGTTACCAGCATCAGCGAATTTTCGAGATTCTTTTTGATAAAAGTTTCATTGGCTTCGATACCAACTGCGCAATTTTCGTTGAACGAAACACAGGCATCGCCCAGCAAACGGCCACTCATCAACAGGTTAAAAACAATCACCGGCTTAAAAACATTCAGCTGAAAATGCCCCTGCATAGCACCTGCAGTAATGGCGGCATCGCATCCGATAACCTGAGCACACACCATCGTGAGTGCTTCGTTTTGGGTTGGATTTACCTTTCCGGGCATAATTGATGAACCGGGTTCGTTGGCCGGAAGTGTGATTTCGCCAATTCCGCAGCGCGGACCGCTGGCAAGTAAACGCGTATCATTCCCAATCTTCATAAGGCTAACAGCCAGCCTTTTCAAAGCCCCTGAGGTTTCAACCATGGCATCGTGAGCAGCCAGCGATTCAAATTTATTGGGTGCGGTAACAAATGGCAATCCGGTGAGTTCTGCTATTTTAGCGGCCACTTTTTCGGCATAACCCTTGGGGGTATTGATTCCGGTTCCAACGGCTGTTCCGCCTAGTGCCAGCTCAGCCAGGTGTGGTAAGGTGTTTTTAAGTGCTTTAATCCCATGATCGAGTTGCGAAACATAACCCGAAAATTCCTGCCCCAGTGTAAGCGGAGTAGCATCCATCAGGTGTGTGCGCCCAATCTTAACAATACCAGAAAACGCATCAGCCTTAGCCGATAATGTATTTCGCAGCAAATCAACGCCAGGAATGGTCACTTCAACCATCATCTTGTAGGCTGCAATAGACATGGCCGTGGGGAAGGTGTCGTTCGATGATTGCGATTTGTTAACATCGTCGTTGGGGTGAACCAGACTTGTACCCTCGCCCAAAACACCACCCGCGAGTACATGTGCCCGGTTTGAGATAACCTCGTTTACATTCATGTTCGACTGAGTACCTGAACCTGTTTGCCACACAACCAATGGAAACTGATCATCGAGTTGGCCATTATAAATTTCATCACAAACCCTACCTATTAATTCGGCCTTTTCAGCGCTGAGCACTCCCAGGTCCATGTTGGTAAATGCAGCTGCCTTTTTAAGGATGGTAAATGCCCTGATTATTTCTTTTGGCATAGTGCCGTCGCCGATTTTAAAATTCTGCAGCGAACGCTGGGTTTGCGCTCCCCAGTATTTGTCGGCAGGAACTTCAATGTTCCCCATGGTGTCGTGTTCAATGCGTGTTTTCATTGTATAATGGTTAAGTTTGTTGTTTCAGATTATTTCATCAGCTTTTTCGGCCGGGTCGGCAATCACTGCCCGGTCGCCATTCACAAGTATAGGGCGGCGTAACAGCCTGGGGTATTCTGAGAGAATTGCGAGCCATTGCTCATCTGAAATTTCTTTCCCCTTCAGTACGTCACGGTAATAATCTTCCTGAGTTCGCACCATTTCAAATGGTTTTATGTTGAGCATTTGCGCCAACTTCCCGATTTCTTCAGGTAAAATGCCTTCGCGGATATACTCCTTAACAATGACTGAATTGTCGCGCTGCTTTACATATTCAAGCCCGGCTCTCGATTTCCGGCATTTGGGGTTGTGATAAATAATCATAACGGCTCAATTTGCAGTGAATACAACGGTAAAAGTAATAAAATGCATGTGCCCGACAAATAAATGTATCGGGATATTTAAATGCGTGCTCTATAAAACAAAACAGATCCGCCAAATGAGCAATGAATCACATTGAGGTTCCAGCAAAATCTGAAATTAGCAAGTTATTGCCTTAAAAAGCAATTTTAAAAGTAAGTCTGTAAGGACATTCCAGGGCAATAATAACAGTATGAAATATTATGTTGATATAATCTTATTTATCAACACTTTGGCTATATTGCATCCCTGCCAAATTCCATCAGGTAAGCCTTGATAAAGTCGTTGAGGTCGCCGTCGAGCACTCCAACGGTATCGCTGGTTTCGTGGTCGGTGCGCAGGTCTTTTACCAATTTATAGGGATGCAGCACATAACTGCGGATTTGGGAACCCCATTCGATCTTCTTTTTTTTGCCTTCAATTGCGGCGATGGCCTCCTTTTTCTTGCGCAATTCAATTTCGTACAGCTGCGATTTGAGCATCTGAATGGCCTTTTCGCGGTTTTGCCCCTGCGAACGGGTTTCCTGGCACTCAACAATAATGCCCGAAGGCTCATGTTTCAAGCGCACTGCGGTCTCAACCTTATTCACATTCTGTCCGCCAGGGCCGCTTGAGCGGAAGGTATCCCAGGTGATATCAGAAGGGTTAATCTGAATATCGATGTTATCGTCAACCACCGGATACACATATACTGAAGCAAATGAAGTGTGGCGTTTGTTGGCCGAGTCGAAGGGCGATAAACGAACCAAACGGTGTACGCCGTTTTCGCTTTTGAGGTAGCCAAATGCATTTTCGCCTTCAAATTCAAGCGAAACCGATTTTATACCAGCCACATCGCCTTCGTGCAGGTCGAGTTCGCGCACTTTGTATTTGTTGCGTTCGCCGTAGCGCACATACATGCGCATGAGCATTTCGGCCCAGTCGTTGCTTTCGGTGCCACCAGCACCGGCATTAATCTGCAAAATGGCACTCAGGCAATCTTCCTCGTTGCTGAGCATATTGCGCAACTCCAGATCTTCGATATGGGTAAGTGCTGTTGCATACTGTTTGTCGAGGTCGTCCTCGGTGGCTTCATCGGCTTCGTAAAAATCGTACATCACCTGCAAATCTTCGTAGGCAGCAACAGCCTCGTCGAAATCAACCGTCCAGCGCTTTTTTTCCTGTATGCTCTTCATCAGGGCCTCAGCCTTTTTAGGATCGTCCCAAAAGCCTGATTGATGCGATACTTCTTCTTCCTGCTGTATTAATTCTCTTTTCTGGTCAATGTCAAAGGAACCTCCTTAAGGCATCAAGCCTTCGTTGCAGGTCATTCAATTGTTCTTTCTGAACCATATATTTATCCTTTCTTTTTCAGTAATGTATCGATAACAGCAAAAACGCGTTCGGGTTCAAATCCTTTGGCAATGGCCTGCTTTGCCATCAGGTGCCTTATAAGACCATTTTCTGTTTCAACCTGCTCTTTCAGATCAGGAATAAGCGTTCTGATGCTGTTTTCGTATTCTGTTTCATCTATGCCGGCCAACCCTGCAGCAATCAATTCGACGGGTATGTGCCTGGCCTGAAGTTCTGCCGCAATACGCAGACGCCCCCATTTGTTGTTGTGAAATTTTCCAAGGGCAAACATACCGGAAAAACGGGCTTCGTTGATAAAATTATCGCGTAAAAGCCCTGCGATCAGTTCATTGGTTTCAGCATCAGTAAATCCGTTTTTGTAGCAGTAAAGACGGGTTTCTGAAATGCAGCGTTCCTGAAATGCGCACCATCGTTCTAGTTTCGCTTTTTTTTTATCAAATCCGGTCATCGCCTGATTTTGCCAGAATTTTTTCCGTCGGCAAAGATACCATGCCTGCACCAAAATAGCAAAATCGCCCGGAACGACATTATTTATTCATGACATTTATCAGGTCAATATCAAAGATAAGTACCGAGTTGGCCGGAATAGAGGGCTTTTCAAGATCGCCGTATGCCATGCGCGAAGGAATGTAAAGTGTTCCGCTGCCCCCTTTCCCATATAGCTGTAGCCCTTCCTGCCATCCCTGAATAACCTGATACAAGGCAAATGTAGGGGCAGTTCCACCATATGAAGATTCAAAAACGCTATCGTCGAGCAGGTATCCCTTGTAATGAACTGTTACGGTTGAATAAAGGTTTGGATGAACACTACTGCCTGCATTTTCGATGGTATAATAGAGTCCTGATGCGGTTTTTTGGGCGGTAATTCCTTTTTTATCAAGGTATTCGCGAATTGCTTTATCGTCTTTTGAAGCGTTCAGATCATCCTTTTTACACGAAGTAAAAGCAATTACTATCAGCAGAAATAACAAAATCAACGGTTTACCTGAGAAATTCATGTGCAAAATAATTAATTGCCCGAGAGCAGTTGTTCAACTACGGCCGGCACTCCGGTACCGGCTTTTTCGGCTACAAATGTACAGTTTTGCACCCAACCGGCATCATGTGCGTGCGGATCAATTAAAAACAGCCGGCAGTGCGACGGCGCATAATGCAACAGGTCGGCAGCAGGATACACCTGCAGAGAGGTACCTATTACCAGCAACACATCGGCACCACTTACCAGCTCAGCAGCATCGTGGATAAGTGGTACGGCTTCGCCAAACCAAACGATGTGCGGTCGCAGCTGGCTTCCGCGTGCACACAGGTCGCCCGGGTGCAGGTCGGTGTAGCCAATGTCACGAATATCGTCATAGTAACGGCTGCTTCGTACCTTTGTAAGCTCGCCGTGAAGGTGCATAATGGATGATGAACCGGCACGCTCATGCAAATCATCTACATTCTGGGTGATAATCTGAACCCTGAATTTTTGTTCGAGTTTTACCAGTGCATTATGGGCAGCATTGGGCCGTACCACAGAAAGTTGCCTGCGGCGCTGGTTATAAAATTCAATGACCAGCAAAGGGTTTTTGAGCCAGGCATCATAAGTAGCTACCTCTTTAATGGAATGCTGCTCCCACAATCCGCCAGTGTCGCGAAAGGTTTTAATGCCGCTTTCGGCACTTATGCCGGCACCGGTAAGCACAACAATAGTTTGCATCAACGTGGTTCCGAATTTAAAAGTGAGGATTCTACAAATTTAAAGTTAAAATGCATGCCTTGCTTACATTTTGGCGTAGGGCACTTCATACACAGCGATGACTTCGGAACGAGAGATTAAGAAAATTATATTTGATTAGTCTTTTAGTTTTTACTCTCATCCATTCCTGCTTCGATACTTTATTTCCAAAAAAAATGCCACCCTAAGGATGGCATTTTGTAAATAGCAATTTTGACTAATCTTCAAATAAATTCATGTCGTCCAGCACCTTCATAACACTTTTTACCGAATTGGCTGAATCTTCAAGCATTTTCATTTCGGTTTTATTCAGTTTAAGCTCAATAATTTCCTCAATACCGTTGGCTCCCAGTTTTACGGGAACACCCATGTAAACATCTTTAAGTCCATACTCACCATTGAGCAGTGTACAAACAGGGAAAATACGCTGCTGATCATCAACGATAGCTTCGACCATCTGCGCAGCAGCAGACCCTGGAGCATACCAGGCAGAGGTGCCCATAAGGTTAACCAACTCGCCTCCTCCTTTTTTGGTGCGTTCTACGATTTTATCAATTTCTTCCTTATTAAGCAGGTCGGTTACCGGAATACCACCTACCGAAGTATAGCGGGGTAACGGAACCATGGTATCGCCATGCCCTCCCAATAGCAATGAATGAATATCTTTTGGCGAAACATCCAATGCTTCAGCAATAAATGCTTTATAGCGCCCAGTATCCAAAATACCAGCCATGCCAAACACCTTGCTTGAATGTTTGCGGGCAGCTTTGTAGGCAGCATAAGTCATAACATCAAGTGGGTTTGAAACTACAATAATAATGGCTTCGGGCGAGTACTTTACCACTTTTTCGGTAACCTCTTTTACGATGCCGGCATTGGTTTTGATCAAATCATCGCGGCTCATACCTGGTTTGCGCGGGAGCCCGGAGGTGATTACCACAATGCTCGATCCTTTGGTCTTAAGGTAATCGTTGGTAACACCAACTACACGCGTATTAAAATTGTTGATTGAGGAAGTTTGCCAGATATCCAGCGCTTTCCCTTCGGCTACGCCCTCTTTGATATCTACCAGCACAACTTCACGGGTAAGATCCTTATGTGCAATTACATTAGCACAGGTAGCGCCCACATTTCCGGCACCAATTACAGTGATTTTCTTCATGATTCGTTGAATTATTGTTCAATATTTAAAGTTCAGCAGATTAAGGTTCTTACTTTTTACCCTTGTTTATAGATGTAATTATATACATATATAAACATGTGTAAAAATAGCAAAATCGTTTACACGTTTACGAATCGCCAAAAATGTTCAACAATTCTCTTTTTCATTGTTCTGTGCATCAATTACAGCAATGGTAACCATATTCACAATTTCTGATACACTCGACCCCATTTGTAAAACATGCACCGATTTATTCAGTCCCATCAGAATAGGGCCTATAGCTTCGGCGTTGCCAAGTTCCTGAATGAGCTTGTAGGCAATATTACCGGCCGTGAGATAGGGAAAAATAAGTGTATTGGCCGGGCCGTCGGCCAGTTTTGAGAACGGGAAATTTTCGCGAAGCATGTTACTGTTCAGTGCAAAATTGGCCTGCAAATCACCATCAACCACCAGTTCGGGATGTTCGCGGTGAAGGCGTTCAACTGCTGAGCGAACAAGTATAGGAATATTACCCTCAACCGATCCAAAGTTTGAATATGAAAGCATTGCAATACGTGGCTCAATATTAAGATTGCGCACCGCAGCTGCAGTTTGAAGTGTAATTTCAACCAATTTATCCACATTAGGATTCATATTTACAGTAGTATCAGCAAAGAAGATGGGCCCCTTTTTGGTAAGCATAATATACATGCTTGAAACTATATTGGCCCCTTTCTTTTTTCCAATGATGCGCAATGCCGGCCTAATGGTTGTCGGATAGGTACTTGTTAACCCTGAAATCATGGCATCAGCAAAACCGTTTTCGACCATACTGGGTCCAAAATAATTTCGGTGGGTCATCATTTCGCGGGCAGCAGTAAGCGTTACCCCACGACGTTTGCGCTTTTCGTAAAACTGCTGAGCAAATAATTCGCGCCGTTCAATCTCACTGGCCGACCGTGGGTCAATAATTTCAACACCTTCAAGTTCAAGATCGTGTGTTGCAATCATCTCCTGAATAAGTTCGCGGCTACCCAGCAGGATTGGAGTTGCAATGCCATCGTCAAGTACAATTTCGGCAGCTTTAAGTATTTTATAATGTTCAGCTTCGGCAAATACTACCCTTTTGGGGTTTTTCATAGCCCGGGCTTTTATCTGCCTGATTAAAGGATTGCTTAAGCCAAGCCTTTTGTTGAGCTCATCTCGGTAGGCATCCCAACTTTTAATCGGGTTGCGTGCCACGCCTGTTTCCATAGCAGCCATGGCAACAGCTGGGGCAATGCTTGTGATGAGCCTGGGATCATTGGGTTTGGGGATAATATACTCTTTCCCAAATTTTAAATTGGTAACCTGATAAGCAATATTCACCTCTTCAGGTACGGGCTGCTTGGCCAGCTCGGCAAGAGCATGTGCGGCAGCCAGTTTCATTTCTTCGTTAATGGCTGTAGCCCTCACATCAAGAGCCCCTCTAAATATGTATGGGAAACCAAGAACATTGTTTACCTGATTCGGAAAATCAGATCTTCCGGTTCCCATAATAATATCAGGCCGGGTAGAAACTGCAATGTCGTAACTGATTTCGGGTATTGGATTTGCAAGTGCAAATACGATAGGACTTTCGTTCATCGAAAGCAACATGTCGGGGGTTACCACACCTCCAACCGAAAGTCCCAGAAACATATCGGCCCCTTTCATTGCTTCAGCTAAGGTTGAAATGTTTCGGGTAGTCACAAACAGCTGCTTATCTTTGTTAAGATCCTTTCGCGAAGTATTTAATACTCCTTTAGAATCTACCATGACTAAATTTTCACGCCTTACACCCAGCGAAACGTACAACTTTGAGCAAGAGATGGCAGCAGCACCGGCACCATTAACAACCACTTTGACCTCTTCAATTTTTTTTCGGGTAATCTGCAGGGCATTGAGCAAACCCGCTGATGTAATAATAGCTGTACCGTGCTGATCATCGTGCATAACCGGTATATTTAGAGCATCTTTGAGCCGTTCTTCTATTTCGAAGCATTCAGGTGCTTTAATATCCTCGAGGTTTATTCCACCAAATGTAGGCGCAATGGCTTTAACCGTATTCACAACACCATCAATGGTTTTGTCGCCGATTTCGATGTCAAAAACATCAATATCTGCATAAATTTTAAACAGCAGCCCTTTACCTTCCATAACCGGCTTGCCAGCATCAGGGCCTATATCTCCAAGGCCCAGCACTGCAGTTCCATTGGAAATAACAGCAACCAGATTGCCTTTGGCTGTATATTTGTAAACATCGTCCGGATTGGCTTTAATTTCAAGACATGGCTCGGCAACTCCGGGGCTATATGCCATAGATAAATCATTTTGCGAATGATGTGGTTTGGTGGGAACAACTTCAATCTTGCCCGGACGGCCTTCAGAGTGATAAGCCAAGGCATTCTTTTTACTCAACGAGATTTTCATATCTGTACTTTTAGCGTTTCGCAGCTATATCGCTGCATTGGTAGATGCTAACAAATGTATGAAAGCCCAAATGAAATAAAAAGCTTTCATGTTAAAATATATATGTGTACATGATACAGCCAGTTTATTTGCCGGCTATTTAGAAATGATATAAAATATGGGTAAATCAACAATAATCGCTATTTTTGTCGGTTAACAGGCTAATCGTATATATCGTGTACGCTTTTATTGAAGGAACAATTGCCGAACTTACTCCTGCATCGGTTGTAATTAATTGCGGCGGAGTAGGTTATGATTTAGCGATTTCGCTTAATACCTTTACAAAGATCAAAGGCATGATGAGTTGCCGGTTATTTGTGCATCTGGCTGTTCGTGAAGATGCCATGGTATTATATGGATTTGCCGATGAAAGTGAGCGCAGCCTTTTCAGACATCTGATTTCAGTTTCGGGCGTTGGCACAGGAACAGCTCGCCTTATTTTATCTTCACTCAGCACGACCGAGGTTACCGAAGCCATTGTTTCGGGCAAAGTGGCTGCACTGCAAAGGGTAAAAGGTATCGGAGGTAAAACGGCTCAGCGAATTATCATCGATCTGAAAGACAAATTAGGCAAAGATCAGGCAGCAATGCATGACTTTTTAGGAAGTTCGCACAATAGGAAGAAGGAGGAGGCGTTATCTGCTTTGTCGATGCTTGGCTTTAATAAAAGTATTGCTGAAAAAGCCCTTGATAAATTATTGCTTGACGAAAGTGCTTCGGTAACAGTAGAACAACTAATAAAGAGTGCCCTTAAAATATTATGAAAACGCAAACAGGTTAAACAGTCAGAATAATAATGTGGGTTTCCTGTTTGTTGGTTTTGACCTAAATGCGTTGTACACAACAAAACACTGATTTTCATTGGAGCGTATTGTAAAATATTCGTTACGACTTTTTGTACTGGTTTTTATAGTTTCTATTGCCTGGGGTGTACCCCTGTCGCCTGAACTATCCGGACGCGGCGGCATTCAGATGATTCCCCTGGCCCCACCTGATACTACCAAACCAGGAGGCACACTGCCCTATCCGCTACCTGAGCCCGATCCCGTCACACCGCTCACGCCTACCGATAAAAACAAAATGTTTTTGGGGACCCCTTCAAATGTCACCGAAGACTTTATTTACGACCCGGTTACCCAAACCTACACTTATTCGCGTAAAGCCGGCGAGTTTCGCCTCGACAATCCGACTCCATACACTTTTGATGAATTTAAACAGCTCGATCTGGAGCGTTCGCTGCAGAACTACTGGCGCGATAAATCAGTTAGCTCCGGCGGAGCAGGTAAAAATGGCATTATACCGCAAATTCACATCGGCGGCGAAGTTTTTGACCGCATTTTTGGTGGCAACACCATCGACATCCGACCACAGGGAAGCGCCGAAGTTACCTTTGGCGTGCTAAGCAACCGCCGCGATGATCCAGCACTCGACCTGAGGCAGCGCCGCACTACCAATTTTGATTTTCAACAGCGCATTCAAATGAGTGTAATGGCCAAAATCGGCGATAAAATAGAATTCAACACAAACTATAATACCGAGGCAACTTTCGATTTCGAAAACAAGCTCAAACTCAAATACGAAGGCAAGGAAGATGAAATAATAAAGCTAATTGAGGCCGGCGATGTTACATTCCCGCTCAACAGCACATTGATTACGGGGAGTCAGAGCCTTTTCGGGCTTAAAACCCAGCTTCAGTTCGGCCGGGCAACAGTAACCGGAGTTTTTTCACAACAAAAAAGCGAAACTTCAACCATAACCGTACAGGGAGGTGCCCAAACCAGTAAATTCAGTGTGAAGGCACTTGATTACGAAGAAAACAAACACTTTTTCATTGCGCAGTATTTTGCCGATAATTACGACAATGCATTGCGCAAACTACCCATTATAAATTCAAATATAAATATTACAAAAATAGAAGTTTGGGTTACCAACATAGGCCCGGCTGTAACCGATAACCGCAACATTGTGGCGTTTATGGATCTGGGGGAGAAGAACCCGTACAACCAAACCATACTGCCCAATGCAGGGCAGGTTTATCCAAATAATAGAGCAAACAATTTGCTTACTCAATTTGACAGTACCAGCATACGAAACATCAACACAGTAACAAATTACCTTACAGGTGCACCTTTTGGTTATGTAGCAGGTCTCGATTTCGATAAAATTGAAAACGCTCGTAAGCTCAACAACAGCGAATATACCTTCAACTCAAAACTTGGTTTTATTTCACTCAATGCCACACTTAACCCCGACCAGGTGCTGGCAGTTGCCTACCAGTACACAGTTATTGGTCAGGACAGCATTTATCAGGTTGGAGAATTCTCAGACCAGGGCATTACGCCTCCGCGATGCCTGATGGTTAAATTACTCAAGAGTACAGCGCTTAATACCAGGGTTCCAATTTGGAACCTTATGATGAAGAATGTGTATAACATTGGAGCATTCCAACTTAACCGCGAAGATTTTATTTTAAATATTCTCTATTCGGGCAATGAAAACACGGTACCTACAGGCTACTTTACTGAAGGTCCCGAAGGTGTAAAAGGTATTCCGCTGATAAGGGTGTTTAATTTTGATAATCTTGATCCACAGCAGAATCCGCCCCACGATGGTATGTTCGACTTTCTCGACAATGCTGCGACTGCAGGAGGTACCATTCAATCGTTGAATGGCCGCATATTTTTTACCATCAGGGAGCCATTCGGCAACTATCTGCGCACCAAGCTCAACAACGACAAACTCGCTGACAAATATTGTTATGATTCACTGTATACCCTCACCAAAAGCGGGGCGCAGCAATACCCAGATAAAAACAGGTATCTGATTGAGGGGCAATACAAATCTTCGGGCGGTTCAGAAATATCGCTGAATGCCCTAAATGTGCCTCAGGGATCGGTAAGGGTTACAGCCGGCGGTATTCCACTCACCGAAAATGTTGACTATACGGTAGACTATACCCTAGGTCGCGTAAAAATAATCAATGAAGGTATTCTCAACTCCGGAACCCCGGTAAGTATCTCTCTCGAAAACAATGCAACCTTCAACCTGCAAACCCAAACCATGATGGGGATGCATGTTGATTATAAGGTAAACAAGGACTTTATTATCGGCGCAACTTTGCTCAACCTTCACGAGCGGCCCCTCACACAAAAAACGAACTTTGGGCAGGAACCTATATCCAATACCATGTGGGGCATGGACTTCAGTTATCAAACAGAGTCGATGTTCCTTACAAAGCTTATTGACAAGTTGCCATTCTACAGCACTAAAACCATTTCAAAAATTCAGTTCAACGGCGAATTTGCCCATTTTATTCCGGGCCATTCTAAGGCTGTGGGGAAAACGGGAACTTCATATATCGATGATTTTGAAGGGGCCAAATCAACCATTGATCTTAAAAATGTAGGCACATGGTTTTTGGCTTCAACCCCTCAGGGACAAACAACGCGCGATATGTTTCCGGAAGCAGCCAATGGAACCGGACTAGAGTACGGCTTTAATCGCGCACGTCTTGCTTGGTACACTATCGACCCGCTTTTTTATGATCGAAACAGTAACCTGAGGCCAAAAAATATAAGCAAGGATGAACTCTCCCGAAATTCAGTAAGGCTTGTTCGCGAAACCGAAGTATTTCCGAATTCTGATCCGCCCAACGGACAGCCCATGAATCTTTCGGTGCTGAATCTGGCGTTTTTCCCTGATGAAAAAGGGCCTTACAACTTCGATGTTTTGCCCGGCAGCAGTTCAAGAGGAATTGATGAAACCGGCAGGCTGCAGTTCCCTCGAACCCGATGGGGCGGTATTATGCGCAAAATTGAATCGACCGATTTTGAAGCCGCCAACGTTGAGTACATTGAATTCTGGATGATGGACCCCTTCTCGGAAGACTCGGTACATACCGGTGGCGATTTATATTTTAACCTTGGCGATGTATCGGAAGATATTTTACGCGATGGCCGCAAGAGCTACGAAAACGGACTTCCTACTTCAGCCGAAGTTAAAAATGTTGACACCACCATCTGGGGAAGAGTGCCTACACTTCAGGCGCTGGTAAATTCATTCGACAATGATATTGCTTCACGTCCATTTCAGGATGTAGGATATGACGGATTGCGCGATGAGGACGAGCGAACGTTTTTCGAAAGCCAGTACCTGAATGCCATTGCCAATAATTTCGGAACCTCTTCCGAAGCCTTTCAGCAAGCATTCAACGACCCCACCAACGACGATTATCACTTTTTCAGAGGAGCCGATTATGATGCCAATCCCATTTTCAGTTCAGTGGTTGAGCGGTATAAAAATTACAACGGTGTTGAAGGCAATTCACCCGCTTCGGAACAATCAGCCGAGCAATACCAGACCCAGGCCACTACCTTACCCAATGTTGAAGATATCAACCGCGACAACACCCTTAACGAACAGGAACGCTATTTCCAGTACAAGGTCAAATTAACGCCCGAGCACATGAATGTGGGCGAAAATTACATTACTGACATGTACGAAGCCTCTGATATTCCCCTCGAAAATGGTAAAAAAGGCCGTGTGAAGTGGTATCAGTTTAAAATTCCGGTTCAAAGCCCCGATAAAGTAGTTGGTAATATTCAGGATTTCAAAAGCATCCGCTTTATGCGTATGTTCCTGAAAAATTTCGACAACCCGGTGGTTTTACGATTTGCTACCCTCGAACTTGTACGGGGCGAATGGCGCAAGTATTACAGCAACCTGCTGGCACCGGGCGAATATATACCTGACCCCAACCAAAGCGAAACCAATTTTGACATTTCAACAGTTAGTATTGAAGAAAATGGCAGCCGCGACCCCATACCCTACGTTTTGCCCCCTGACATAGAACGCGAAATCAATGTGGGAACCACCAACTATCAGCGCCTAAACGAACAGGCTATGGTGTTAAAAGTATGCGATTTGCTCGATGGCGACGCCCGCGGAACCTACAAAACCACCGACTTTGATTTCAGGCAGTACAAGAAACTAAAAATGTACATTCACGCCGAGAAATCGATTGATAATCAAGAACTAAAAAAAGGCGATGTAACTGTTTTTGTGCGCGTTGGATCTGATTTTACCGAAAATTACTACGAATATGAAATTCCGGTTGAGTTTACCCCCTGGTACACAACATCAACCAACGACCGGTTGATTTGGCCCGATGCCAACCGCATGGAGATTGAGCTGGACAAACTGGTAAAAGCCAAACAGCAGCGCAATGATGCCATGGGAATGCCTGGTTCAATGGTTACGGTAGTAACTCCTTTTGAGGTATATGATGGCGAAAACAAAATTACAGTTGTTGGTATGCCCAGCCTAAGCGATGTAAAAGCGTTTATGATAGGGGTACGAAATCCCAAAAAACAATATGCGGGCGACCTTGATGATGGATTGAGCAAATGCGCTGAGATTTGGGTTAATGAACTACGACTCACCGATTTTGACGAAAAAAGTGGCATGGCAGCTACAGCAAGAATTGCCGCCAATCTGGCTGATTTGGGTAATGTGGTCGTTTCGGGCAGCTACTCAACTCCGGGGTTCGGAAGTATCGAAAAGAAGGTAAATGAGCGGCAGCAGGAAGCAGTGAGCCAGATCGATGTAGCTACCAACATTCAGCTAGGTAAATTCTTCGGCGAAAAATCAGGCATCAAGATTCCTTTGCATGTTGATTATTCCGAAATGAGGCAAACACCTAAATACGATCCACTCGACCCCGATATTCTTTACAAGGAAGTGGTAAGCGAACTCGAAGCCGCTGCCAAAGATTCGGTGCGCAACAAAATTCAGGATATTACCCGTCGCACCAATATCAACTTTGTGAATATGCGTAAAGAAAAGGTTGGCGCTAAAGGTAAACCTAAACTTTACGATATCTCGAATTTTGACTTCACCTATGCCTATTCGCATATCTATCATCAGAACATTGATATTCAATACGACAGCCGCAAGCAGTACCGCGGTGGAATCGGGTATAATTTTATAAACAATCCCAAAAATGTAAAACCATTTCAGGGCGTTAAATTCCTACAGAAAAAATCGTTTGCCATTATTAAGGATTTTAACTTTTATTACCTGCCTAAGCTGTTCTCTTTCCGTACTGATATGAACCGCCAGTACAGTGAACGCCTGTTACGTAACAAGAGTGATGCACTGGTGATTATCGAACCAACCTATCTTAAAAGCTGGGATTGGAACAGACTTTTTGATTTTAAATTTGATCTTACGCAGTCGCTAAAACTTGAATATCAGGCCAATGCTAACGCATATGTGAGCGAACCTCCCGGGCGTATTGATAAAAATGCCGACGACTACAAACTGAAGCGGGATTCCATTATGGACGAAATTCTGAATTTTGGAACCATGAACCGCTTCACCCAGAATATGAGCCTCAATTATGTGGTTCCGCTGAACAAAATACCTGTCCTTAACTGGTTAAACCTTAACACAAGGTATGCCAGCACTTTCAGATGGGAAGCCTCACCACGATCGATTCAAGCTATAATGGGCAATACCATCGAAAACTCCAATACCCTCAACATCAACGGAAGTGCGCGACTAAGCACACTTTACAACAAGGTTGGATTTTTGCGTAAACTCAGCCAGAATGGCAAATCGCCTGCACCACCCCGCCCGGGCATGGGTGCAGCTCGACAGGCTTCAAACGAAAAGAAAGAAGATCCTCAGGCCACTGCAACGGCCGATAGTCTTGCAAATACAAATAAAACAGCCAAAATATTTAAAAATCTTGGGCTGGGCGTTGTAAAACTCGTTATCGGCTTTAAGGATGTACAACTAAACTACACTGAAACCAACGGAACACTGTTGCCCGGCTTTATGCCAAAACCCGACATTCTGGGCAACAACCTCAATAGCATGGCTCCCGGATTTGGCTTCGTATTCGGTGGTCAGGCTGATATACGCAATCAGGCTGTGACCAACGGTTGGCTAACCACCGACACATTACTCAATAATGCATTTATCACACGCCTTACACGCAACCTTACTTCAAGAGCAACGTATGAGCCTTTCCCGGAGTTCAGAATAGATTTTTCGGCCGATAAAACCGAATCGTTTGGCCATCAGGAATATTTTAAAGCAAACAGCAACGGAGAATTTACCCCATCGTCGCCACAGGACCGCGGTTCGTTCAGTATCTCGTTCATTGCATGGAAAACTGCCTTCGCAAAAGCAGACAAAGACAATATTTCTCCAACTTTTGAAATATTTAAAGAAAACCGCGCTATTGTTGCCGCCCGTTTAGCAGCCCAAAATCCCAATTCAGTTGGAGTAGATTCAACCGGATTCCCCAATGGGTATAGCGCATCATCGCAGGAAGTGCTGATTCCAGCCTTCCTGGCTGCCTACTCAGGCCGTGATGCCCGACAGGTTTCATTATCACCCTTCCCAAAAATACCAGTACCCAACTGGAGTTTCAGATACGGCGGGCTCTCGAAAATCGAATTCTTTAAAAAATACTTTAAGCAGGTAAATCTGGCACATACCTACCGATCGACCTACAGTGTTGGGAATTATCTTTCGAATGTTGAATATCTTGAAAAAGCCGGATTCCCCATAAAACTGGATGCTTCAGGCAACTTTATTCCTAAAAACCGGATTGAACTGATCACACTTACCGAGCAGTTTACGCCTTTCATGGGGATCGATATGACATGGAACAACAGCCTGATTTCGAAATTCGAGTACAAAAAATCGCGGAATCTGTCGCTGAGTTTTGTTAACAATCAACTGATTGAAGTTTCGAGCAACGAAATTGTGATAGGTCTGGGATACCGGTTTAAGGATGTAAAGCTCAACATGTCGTCAGGCGGGCGAAAGCAACAGCTCAAAAGCGATTTAAATGTTAAAATGGACGTATCAGTGCGCGAGAATAAAACGGTTTTGCGCCGGCTTGATGAAGCTATTAATCAGATATCAACCGGCAATCGCATGATTTCGATTAATACTTCAGCCGACTACGTGATCAATCAGCGGTTCAATGTGCGCTTATTCTTTGACAAAACCATCACAAATCCGTTTGTTTCGTCGCAGTTTCCCAATTCTACTACCAATGCCGGTGTGAGCTTGCGCTTTACACTTGCGCAATAACAATAGGGATTGTCACTAAAGCAAACGATTGCTATCAGGAGCAATTGATTTTATTTCATTCCATAATGCGGTGTATGCAATAGCCGCATCCGACCCCGGCTTAACAGCTACAAGTGGTTTCCGGTATATGCCCATTTTTTCAACCTCGCTCAGGTAAGGTATTCCTGTGAAAAAAAAACCTTTACTACCCGGTTTCACTAAGTCTATGACTGATTTGTGAAGGCTTCGTCTGCGATCAACCATTGAATAAAAGGCCCACACCTGCGTTGAACATCGTAAAGGGAACTCTTGAAGGTGCGCTTTAAACAAATCGTATGCTCTAACAGAGAGCGTAGTTGGCACTACCGGAAGCAAAATAAGATCTGAAGCCCTTCCTATAGCATCAGCAAGCTGTGAAAACCCCGGAGGCGAATCAATAAATACAAAATCGTAAACCTGCTTAAGTGGTGCAATCATGGCAGCAATGCGATCGTCGGCCCGTTTCACTTTGCTCAGATAAGGCTCAATGTTCGAAAATTCAAAACTGGCTGGCAGTATATCAAGACGTAAAATCTCAGTAGCTTTAATGTGGTCTTCAATAGCAGATTTACCTTTTAGCAATTTTCTGACTGTGGTTTTAATCTTGGGCTTTACCTTAAGGTAGTAAGTAGATGATGCCTGGGGGTCGAGGTCGAGCAAAAGTGTGCGGGCCCCGCCAAATGCAGCAAGAGCTGACAGGTTCACAGCTGCCGCGGTTTTACCAACTCCGCCTTTAATGCTATACAGTGATATTACAATCATAATACAGAACTACTAGAATTATAAAAAAGGTTTTTGAACCAACACAAATTGCTATGGTTAAAGATAGGTAATTTCGCGAAATGCAATTCAACAACAGTAGAATGTACAATGATTGAAATAATGAATAAAAGAATCTAAATTCGTTAACGCAATGTGTTAAACAAACCTTTCATTTACTAAATTTGCCACAATTACAACCCACAATTAATTAATCAGTATTATGAATATTCCAACCAGTGTAAAGTTCACAAAAGAGCACGAATGGATAAGCCTTGAAGGCAATATCGCAACTGTAGGTGTAACTGATTTTGCCCAAAGCGAACTCGGTGATATCGTATTTATCGAAGTTGAAACCATTGGCGAACAACTTGAGCAAGGAGACACTTTTGGCACAATCGAAGCTGTAAAAACCGTGAGCGATGTATACATGCCGGTTTCGGGCGAAGTGCTTGAATTTAATGAGTCGCTCAACAGTTCTCCTGAACTTGTAAACAAGGATCCTTACGGTAAAGGCTGGATAATAAAGGTTAAAGTCAGCGACCCGACACAGTTTGCAGGCCTATTGGATAATTTGGCCTACGCTGAGATTATTGGAGCCTGATTGTTAAAATACAGGCACTCAGGTCGGATAGGCTTTTGGCTAAATTTCAGATGGGCCATCATCTGGACATTTGGCATATTTATGTTAACACTCGCTCCTGGAAACTATTTTCCAAAGGTGAGCAGTTTGATGCAGCTATTTTCGCCCGACAAATTGGTTCACCTGGTAATGTTTGGCGTTTTAAGCTGGTTGCTGGGCAAAGCTATGCTGCTGCAATATTCACAGGGTTCTCTACGTTATATAAATGTAGTAGTGCTGCTTGTTACATCAGCAACCGGAATTACCACTGAATTATTACAGGCTCTTCTGCCGATTGGCCGTGAGGCCAGTATTTACGATGCCATCGCTGATGTTGCAGGAGGTTCGATTGCAATGGCTCTTTTCACAGTGTGTATAAAGAAAAAAACAGCATTCGTGCAAAGGAACCAAAAAAATAACTAATTTAGCACCTTACCTCAGGTAGGAAATAACGCTTGCTTAACGCATTATCAATAAACCATATGGAAGCAAAAAAATCTCCAAAAGCTGACCTTGAAAGCAAAAGAACCGTCTTTATTCAGATTGGTTTGATTGTTGCCCTGGCAAGTATGCTTGTGGCTTTTGAATGGAAGTCATACGACAGGGAGCAGATTGATCTGGGCGCTCGTCAGGTTGAGAAAGTAGAAGAGGAATTGGTAGAAATTACTAATCAAAACAAACCGCCCCCCCCTCCCCCTCCTCCATCGACTACAACCCTTATCAACATTGTACAGGATAATATTGAAGTAGATGACGACCTTAACATTGACGCTGAAGCCTCACAGCTTACCGAAATTCCTGAATACAAGCCCATTGCTGTACAGGAAGAACAGGAAGTTGCTGAAGCCGAGATTTTTACCGTTGTTGAAGAAGCTCCTAGTTTCCCGGGGGGCGACGCAGCACGTATCCGCTTTCTGCAGGAAAATATTAAGTATCCCCAAATTGCACGCGAAAGCAGCATTCAGGGAACCGTTTATGTAACTTTTGTTGTTGAGAAAAGTGGGCAGGTTACCGACGTTAGAGTACTTAGAGGTATCGGTGGAGGTTGTGACGAAGAAGCTGTTAGGGTTATCAAAGCCATGCCAAAATGGAATCCTGGTAAACAGCGCGGTAAACCTGTACGTGTTCAGTTTAACATGCCTATCAAGTTTACCCTGGCGGGATAAACTTCAAGAAATAGCAATGCAGAACCGGTCCTAAAGACCGGTTTTTTTTGCCTTACTTTTCTATCCTCTTGGTAATATCTGACTGATTGTTGCGCAAAAACAATCAATCTCTTGTCTTACATTCTGTATTTTAAGGCATTTAATTGATCCATACACAGGCAAAATTCAGGGGGATAAAATAATTGTCTTTCAGCCCGTTTCGAGGCCTCCTGAGACGGTTTCTCTCATCAATTTAAGAATAGCGTTCCATGGTTAATACAAATACCGGATGTGCGAAACGCTGAAAAGCCATTCATAAAAAGGCTTCAGGACCGGAAAACCGGTCCCGAAGCTGGAAAACAAATATAAAGGAAACTTAGGGGGCTGGGTTAATCGTTCAAAAATTGTATGAACGGCCATTTAATAAAGATAACAAAATTATTTTAAACTTGTTGCATCTTTAGGGTTACAATTAGAAAAGAAATCGGGGGTAAAAACCGAAACGTTGAGTTTTTGCTTGTGTTTATACATATCCAGCGGCTCGGGAGTTGATTGATTGGTGTGCTCTTTTATACCGGTAATCTTGATCTCGGTACGCCTGTTGAGCTGATGAACTTCTTCGGAGCATTTTACACCATCAGAGCAGCTGTTAACCAGCTGATATTCACCATAACCCTTTGCAGTAATCCGATTGTTATCAATACCACGTGAAACAATATAGGCAACAGCTGACTCAGCCCGGCGCGATGAGAGGCGCTCGTTGTATTTGAAACTGCCCCGGCTGTCGGTATGTGAGCCCAGCTCAACAGTGATATCCGGATTTTCGTTAAGGAATGCAACAACCTTGTCGAGCTCAGTTTGTGCATCGGAACGAATATTCCATTTATCAAAATCGTAGTATATATTTTCAAGGCTGAAAATCTGGTCAACTTTAAAACGGCCCAGTAATAAATCAGGGGCATTCATCCGGTCAGATGTTAAACGGGCCTCGGTTGCAAGGCTGAGACAATCGGGTGAATAGCTGTTTTTCATGGCCTTAAACATAAGTGCCATACCTGGTTTTGCCCAGTATTCATACTTTCCGGCAGCATCTGTTTTAAGAATCATTACTTCGCCGTTTAATTGGTTAAGCGCAAAAACAGTGCTGTTGGGTATTACAGCCATTGATTCCCTGTCGCGAACAATGCCGGCAATAAGCACTGAATCGGGTGCGCGTTCTTTCATGGTAAAGCAATAGATATCATCTTCGCCTTTACCGCCTTCACGGTTCGAACTCAACATACCGGCGGTGGAATTGGCATTGATAATAATACCGAAATCATCAGCAGGTGAATTAACCGGGCTTTTCAGATTTTCGGGCTGCGACCAGGATGATCCGTGGAGAGTCGATTTGAAAATATCGAGACTTCCGAAGCCTGGTAAACCATTTGATGAAAAGTATAGAACAGAATCCTGGTAAATAAATGGGAACATTTCATTTCCGAAAGTATTTATCGAGGTACCAAGGTTTTCAGCAGGGCCCCAATCATCTCCCCGCCATTCAACCTTGTAAATATCGGTTCCACCTTGGCCACCGGGCATATCAGAAACAAAATAAAAAACTTTACCATTGGACGAAAGGCATGGATGGCCAATGGAATAATTATCGCTGTTAAGCCTGAATGGCATCGGATCAGACCATTTTTCGCCATCGAAGATACTACTGAATATTTTGAGTTTATTCGTATAATAGCGGCTCGAGTCTATCTCACCCATCCTGCGGTTTACTCTGGTAAAGTAGATTGTTTTGAAATCTGACGAAAATGTAGCAGGGCCATCGTGATAAGCTTCATTAATTTTTGAGGCATATAATGATGGGGTTCCCGGGAAAAGCTTGTCTGACTGGCCATCTTTTTCGAGCGGGGCGGTAAAAAGGTCGAGGTAATACGCTCCGGTCCAACCATATTTTTTCTCACCTGTACGAGCCATCCGGTCGGAGGTAAATACGATTCCATCATTGAAATAAACAGGCGAAAAGTCGGAATAAGGCGAGTTTATTTTCTCTGCATTCACAAGGTCATAATCAAATTCAGGCGAAGGCCAGTTTTTGACTTCGCTGCTATAACGGGCAAACAGATTTCCGCGTGGATCGGCCGGGTTTAACCTGGCATAAGTGCTGAATTGGGTGGCAGCATCGTCGTATAGGCCGAGGCTCCTTAGCGATTGGGCATAATTGAAATACAAATCAGGGGTTGTAGAGTCGATGGCAGCCGCTTTTGCATACCAATCGGCAGCAGCACCGAAATTGCTGGTTAAGCGATTGCAATCGCCCAGCCGCATATAGGCATAGGCCAGGTGCTTATTGTTTTTTGCTGCGAGTTTAGAATAATACGGAATAGCTTCGGCAAAGTTGTAACCTTCGTACAGCCTGTCGGCTTTTGCCATTTGGGCATCAACGCTCATACTGAGTGAAGTAAGCGCCAAACCGAGAAGAATTATATAGAACTTTTTCATGTTTTTTACCTTTTCCATTATGAATATCAATGAGATGCGACCAAAACCTTACCTTAGAAATATCGTGGGGTAAGCATTCGTGGTTTGAACACATTCACATCGTAAGAAATCATAATCTCGTGTGATCCTTCCGAATAGGTTTTAATCTCCGAAAGGTCGGCATCATATGAATATCCTAGTCTCCAGTTTTTATTCAGGTTAAGTTCAACCATAAACACCAGGGCATTTTTTGAAGTAATTCCGTTATGGTTTGTACGGTATGATGTACCCAGCCAGATCAGATCGTTAAACAGGAAACTGGCATTCAGATCAACATCCAGAGGAGCATTTTTGGTATATTTAAACAATACTCCCGGCCTGAATACTACCTTGTCGGATAGTGGAAGTGCCATTCCTGCCATTCCATAAAAGTGGCGTGCAAGTTTGGCATAGGTCGAAAGTCCGTTTTCAAACTCAACCCTGCCATACTGGCTCTCGAACAATTGTTTTGAGGAGATACCCAAATAATACTTTTTGGTATAGTAGTAAACGCCAAAGTTGGCATCGGGCTGAATTTTATTCTTGGGTCTGTTCATGAGAACGGGGTCGTCGCCATCGCGCATTTCAACCGCATTCCAGTCAACATTCACCTGGTTGAAACCAGCCTGAAGACCAAGAGACAAAATACCATTGAGTAACCGCACGCGATAAGCGTAGTTGGTCATAAAACCCAAATCGGTAAAAGGTCCGGTCTGATCAGAGTATACATACATTCCGAGCGCGATGTTCTCGTTGCGCAAGGGTGTATGTGCGCTGAATGTGAGGGTGCGGGGGGTACCCGATCCAAAACCAACCCACTGATAGCGGTTCAGCATGGTCATAGTCAGCACGTCGCGGCTGCCGGTGTAACCCGGATTGATTACCAGACGGTTAAACATAAACTGGCTATAGAGAGCATCGCGTTGAGCCATGCCGCTTATGGTTGCCAGCAACAAGCCGAGAATGATGATAGATTTTTTCATTGAGGTGGCTGTTTTATTATGATTCTTTTGTTTCGTTTGAGGATGTTTCGAACCGGGACAACCCGTGTAAAGCTGCTCCGGTTCGAATCGGGTCCGTTATTAATTTCCGTGAATGATAACCCAACCGGTAAATATCTCGTTGGTTGAGCGAATCTTCACTATGTAATAGTAGGTAGCATTGGGAAGCTTCTTTCCATCTTTATTGGTACCGTCCCATACTACTGTGGTATTGTTGTAATGCTCGAAATAGCGAATCTGATCACCCCAACGGTTGAAGATCAATATTTCATTGTCAGGATACTCCGCAATACCATCGATAATCCATGTGTCGTTGCGACCATCATCGTTTGGTGTAATACCATTGTAGATTACAATTGGGGTACGACCACTGTCAGGAACAATCACGATTTCTGATACAGCCGTATCTGAAACAGCCTTGCCTGCAATATCGTACAACACGTAAGTAAAGGCATCGGAACCAGTGTAATCGTTAAACGGAGTGTAAGTAACCGTTTTATCTTCGTTTACTATCAACGTGCCGTGCAGAGGCTGCGTCAGAACATAAATGGAAGCACTAACACCTTCCGGAACTATATCATTGTTCATATTTACAATCAAACGCGGCGTATTCATAAGGGTTGTATCTGAATCGTTGTTGGCAATCAGATAAACCGGAGCAGGTGGATCTTCACCTTCGATGGCAATAGTAACCAGTGCTTCATCGCACAAACCGCTGAAATCGCAAACACTGTATACGAAGCTGTCAACTCCATGGTACCCCGCATCAGGAGTGTACAGTACATTTCCATTTTGCGGATCAACCATTGTGCTGCCATGAGTTGTTGCGGTTATAACTGTAACCGAAGCAGGATTGATGTTATTGTCACAGTCAGTATCGTTGGCAAGTATTCCGATAGATACCGGGAAGTTCATCTGGGTTGTGGCAGCATCGTCAACAGCCACCGGACCAGCTACAACCGTTACGATCATTGAGCAGGTTGAAACATTGCCATGGATGTCGGTAACAGTCCAGGTAATTTCATGGACACCAGTTGCGTAAACACCGCTTGCATTTCCGGTATTGGTATAGCTGTTAATTACATTTGATACACCACAATTATCAGTAACTTCCGGTTCAGGTATTGTTACCTGGGCATTACAATCTGCTCCGGCTGTAACGGTAACATTCTCAGGGCAGGTAATTGATGGTAGCTCACTGTCGTTCACTGTAACCGACATTTCGCAGGTAGCTGTGTTACCGTGAATATCTGTAACTGTCCATACAATAAGAGTGGTACCTACCGGGTAAACGCCGCTTGCATTGCTGCTGCCATTCAGGCTGTTTACCAGTGAATCAACACCACAATTGTCAGATACTTCAGGCGTTGGCACTTCAACAACAGCCTCACAGGTGCCAGGTTCATTGTTGATTACAATGTTCTCAGGACAGATAATAGCGGGGGCTTCTGTATCGGTAACGGTAACTGTCATTTCGCAGCTGACAGTGTTGCCATGAATATCTGTTACCGTCCATACAATGGTAGTGGTTCCAACCGGATATACACCGCTTGCATTGGCTGTATTGTTGAAATTGTTTACAACCGACTGAACACCACAGTTATCGGAAACTTCCGGCTGAGGAATATCAATCTGAGCCGAACAAACTCCTGGATCGTTATTTACTGCAATATTCTCAGGACAAATAAGAACCGGAGCTTCGCTATCGGTTACTGTAACCATCATATTACACTGAGCCGTATTGCCATGGATATCAGTTACAGTCCAGGTGATTGTGGTTGTGCCCACCGGATAAATTCCGCTGGCATTGGCTGTATTGTTTAAACTGTTTACAACCGACTGGATGCCGCAATTGTCAGAAACTTCGGGTTCAGGAACATTTACGTTTGCTTCGCAAACTCCAGGATCAGTGAATATGGCAATGTTTTCAGGACAAGTGATAACCGGAGCCTCATTATCGATAACAGTGATATTCTGGAAACAGCTGCTTGAGTTACCACTCATGTCAACCACGGTCCACCAAACGATTGTTGTACCTACCGGATAGACTGCTGTTGCATCATCGGTGTGTGTGTAAGTATTGGTGATGGTTCTGATTTCGCAGTTATCACTAACTATTGGCTGAGGAACTACAATATAAGCTTCACAAACACCCGGATCGTTGTTAACGGTAATGTGTTGAGGACAAATGATATGCGGGTCCTGATTATCAGTGACTGTGACCGTCATCTGGCATGATGTAGTGTTGCCACATTCATCGGTCGCAGTCCAGGTAATCTGGGTGGTTCCTGTTGGATAGAATCCACTAGCATTGGATGTTCCATTGAAACTATTTACAAGAGTAACAGAACTGCATGCTTCAGAAACTGAAGGTACTGGTACCTGTACATTGGCTCCGCATAAATCAGGATCTGTGCCTACAGCAATATTCTGAGGGCAGGTAATTACCGGAGCATGGGTGTCAATGATGGTGAAGGTGGCACTGGTGGTGGTGGTGTTACCACATTCGTCGGTGGCGGTCCAGGTTACGGTGGCTGTGCCGGTGGCACCACATCCGTTGCTGAGGCCTTCGAAGTTATTGGTGATGGTGACTTCGCCGCAGGCGTCGGTTGCCTGGGCACTTGCCAGCCAGTTTTCC
>Ga0172371_10000164_pt1 | contig 93327 bp, 81 predicted proteins | sample Lak12m_FD_114543 | JGI IMG/M metagenome (GOLD analysis project Ga0172371, IMG submission 114543) | Freshwater microbial communities from Kabuno Bay, South-Kivu, Congo - kab_022012_12m | ecosystem: Environmental > Aquatic > Freshwater > Lake | place: Democratic Republic of the Congo: South-Kivu...
GATCCGAAGCTACATTTCAACATCCCGAAAGAATGGGCAGCAAGTCTTGGACACTTTGCGCCTGGCACTCGCCGGAATGCCATATTTACCTTCTTTCGTCTCGGTTTCTGCCTGAGTAGTTACGTTTTTCCTATCTTTTTGCCACATTTTTCATGAAAGTGGTTGGATTGCAAACGGGCGGGATTATACTACCGACGTATGCAGCTAACAAGTTGTAACCTTTACTCGCCTTCTGGCTTTACTCCTTACTCTTTTCTCACCTGAGTGGCCATATTGCTTCAAATCAATATTTGATCGAGCCTCGAAAAAGAACGCAAGCCATATGTAAAGTAATTAAACCCACGCCTATATTCATTTTGGAGCCATTCTTCGCTTTTAGACAGATTTCCGGTTTCTTTCCCCGGCTAATAATAAGTTAATAAACATCACAATCGCATCAAATCTTATTGTGGTGCCTCTCCGCCTCCGGTGACTCGCATAACAGTTCGATTGCATGCGGTAAAACAGGGATCACTACTCGTAAATTTTCTACCGCCGCCCTCGGGGAACCCGGCAGGTTGATAATGATCGTCTTCCTGCGAATGCCACAGATGCCGCGCGAGAGCATGGCATGGGGTGTGACCTGCAGGCTGGCGAGGCGCATCGCTTCCGCCAGACCGGGGGCTTCGCGTTCGATAACCTGGCATGTCGCTTCTGGGGTCACGTCGCGTGGCGCGAAACCGGTGCCGCCTGTTGTCAGGATGATATCCAGGTCATCGCGCGCACACCATGTTAAGAGGGTGTCGCGCAGGATTTCAAGGTCATCTGGGATGACTGCTTGGTAAACCACATCCCAGCACAGGGCGGTGACGGCCTCTATCAGCGCTGGTCCCGATAGATCAGGGCGTTCGCCGCGTGCGGAACGGTCAGAAACGGTAAGAATACCAAATCGTAAAGGCACCAATTAAATCACCTCTTATTACCTGCGTTTTATATGTTCATGAAGATATATCATCCTGCGCCGGCTTTTTAAACCACCCAGCCTTGCGCCGACAGACTGCCCCTCCTTTTCAGCCTGTAGGAATAGATCCGGATGCCGCAATATCATCTTCTGGATTTCCTGCATCTCGTCCGAGAGATGCAGGTAGATTCCGGGTTCTGCCAGCGTCCATAACTCCCTTACGGGTAAATAATCTTCAGGAAAAGAAATATCACGGATGTGAATCAACTTGTCCACCAAAATGACCTGCCAAGAGCTTGAGCTTCAAGATCAATTCTTCGGGCATATATGGCTTGAGAAGGAAATCATCAGCGCCAGCAGCCCGGCATTCAGTGCTCAACTCCATCCCCGAGGTCATTATTATTTTCAAGTTGGCAAACTCAGGCATGTTGCGAAATTTGCGGACAAGATCGATCCCATTATCATCACCAAGAAAAACATCCAATAAAGCGATGTCGGGTCGGACATCTCGTGCCATTGTAAGAATGGACTCCCCGCTGGACGAAGAAACGATCACCTCGAAGCCCTCCATTTTCAATAGGGTGCTTAATAGAGTAACGATCGTTCGATCATCATCGGTTAGAAGTATTTTCGACATCGCCTCTCTCGTCTTGCGGAGGAATTGGTAGAGACTTTTTACGCGCGGCGCGTTTTTTCCCAAGTGCGGAACCCAGCACATCATCGACGGATTCAGCAAATATAAAATTTAGTTTTTTCTTGATTTCTTGGGGTACATCTTCGAGGTCGAGCGCATTGCGCTTCGGTAGGATGATGGTTTTCAACCCGGCGCGATGTGCAGCAAGCATTTTCTCTTTTATGCCACCCACGGGTAACACCTGGCCGCGTAATGTGATTTCGCCGGTCATGCCGACACCTTTCTTTACAGATCGACCGGAAATCAGCGAGACAAGCGCAGTCGCCATTGTGACTCCAGCTGAGGGGCCATCTTTTGGTTGGGCACCACTTGGAATGTGCATGTGAATGTCGGCCTTGTCGAAGAAATCCTTCTCCAACCCGAGATCCTCTGCGCGTGAGCGAACATAGGACAACGCAGCCCGTGCCGATTCCTGCATCACATTGCCGAGCGAACCCGTGAGTTGGAAACCTTTCGACCCAGGCATGCGCGTCGCTTCGATGAATAACACCTCACCGCCGAATGGTGTCCATGCCAATCCAGGCGCCACACCAGGAATCGAGGTTCGGGCGCTGATCTCCTCTGTCTCAAGAAAGGTGGGGTGCCCCAATAGTTCTTTCACAACCTTTGGAGTAATCATCGCTGGTGGTTGCTTGCCTTCAGCAATACGTGTTCCAATCTTTCGGCAGACCGAGCCGATGCTGCGCTCTAGGTTGCGTACACCAGCCTCACGCGTATACTGGTTGATGATTGTATTCAACGCCTTGCGGGTGAATCTCACCTCTTCAGGATGCAGGCCATTCTCGCGGATCTGGCGAGGAATAAGATAACCATTAGCGATGATGATCTTCTCGTTCTCAGTATAGCCGGAAAGATGGATGACCTCCATCCTGTCGAGCAGTGGTCCGGGGATGGTTTCTAGTGTGTTAGCGGTGGTGATGAAGAACACTTGTGAGAGGTCATAAGCCACTTCCAGGTAATGGTCCCGGAATTCGACATTTTGCTCCGGATCCAATACTTCGAGCAGCGCCGAGGCTGGGTCACCATGAAAGTCGAAGACTAATTTGTCTACCTCATCGAGCATGAACACCGGGTTGCGCGACTCGATCCGTCGCAGGGCTTGCAAGATCCGCCCGGGCAAAGCGCCAATGTACGTACGGCGATGGCCGCGAATTTCAGCCTCATCGCGCACTCCGCCCAACGAAATGCGGATGAATTTACGCTCCATGGCGCGTGCAATTGACTGCCCTAGCGACGTTTTACCAACCCCGGGTGGTCCAACGAAGCATAGGATTACACCCTCACGCTCGCGGCGGATCTGATCTTTGGATGGAGCTTGTTCCTCATCCTTGCGCTCTAGGCGCAGCTTTCGAATCGCGAGGAACTCAAGGATGCGCTCCTTGACATCCTCCAATCCATAATGATCCTGATCAAGAATGGTGCGAGCGTGGGCGATATCTAGATTGTCGGTCGTTCCGAAGGACCATGGAAGTGTCACCAGCCAATCGAGATAGGTGCGGATGACACCATACTCGGAGGCGGCTGTCGGGAGGCGGTAGAGCCGTTCCAGCTCACGTTTCGCCTGCTTGTCTGCTTCACCGGGCATCTTGGCCGCCTCGATTTTCTTACGCAATTCCTCCACCTCAATGGATTGCTCATCTCTCTCGCCCAACTCTTTTTGGATGGCCTTCAATTGTTCGCGGAGAAAGTAATCTTTCTGAACCTTCTCGATTTCGGAACGCGCCTCGTTTTGGATCTTTTGCCCTAGCTGTAGTACTTCTGCTTCACGTACCAATAATCCGACAAGTTTATGCAGCTTCTCTTGGGTTGAATCCATTTCAAGTAACTGTTGGGCAACCTGTAAATCGATCCGCTGGAAATTGGCAATCGTATAAATTGTCTGTAGCGGATCCTCGAGGGAGGTGATGGACATCACCAGCTCTTTGGGGATTGAGGGGCTCATCTCAGCAATATGCTCGAACTGGTCACGGGCATTACGTGCCAACGCATCCATCTCGATGCCTGACTCGACTCGTTCCGGAGCCAGTTCGATTTTTGCTTTAAGATATGGTTCGGTTTGGATGATCTCAATGATGCGGAATCGCACCAACCCCTGAACCAGCAATCGGATGGTGTTATCAGGTGCGCGAAATAACCGATGGACGACTGCGATTGTGCCCACCTGAAACAGGTCTGCTGGAGCAGGATTCTCCAACTCCGGATTACGAGCGGCTACTAAACCGATGAGCCTGTCAGCGGAGGAGATATCATCCACCAGCTTTATCGAACGCGGTTGACCGATGGTCAACGGGACAGCAGTCTGTGGATAAACGACCACCCCGCGCAGCGGAAGGATGGAAATAATATCTGGGTATTTAACAACCTCCTCGGGGGTTTGTTGTTCCTCGGCTTGCGGTTCCGTCTCTTCTTTCTTTTGCAGCCGGGTTAAAATGGATGGCAAAAAAATCGCTTCTAGGGAAGCATCCGAGGTTCCAACCCATTCGAGGAATTCTGAAAGATTCGCATACCAACGTGAAGCGGACATATAAGTATTAGCTGATTACTTTTATCTCGGCTGATTTAATTTTAGGCAGCACCACAATCAGGAAACCATCTTCGTACTCCGCGTCAGCTCCTTCCACACTGACACATGTCGGTAACTCAACTGCAGTACTGAACTCACCAAAGCGGATCTCCATCTGGTGATAAGCCCTTCTCTCGGGTAGTTCTGTTCGAATGCCATGAATAATGAGAGCGTTTTTCTCGATGTTAATCGAAAAATCTGATTGACGCATACCTGCGATTTCTACACGCACCACAAAACTCGCCTCGGTCTCGTAAACATCTGTGGGAGGGCTCCACGAATAAGATTTTACATTGACCTGCCAGCCAATCGCTTGTAGCGTAATATAAGGTTTTTCAGCAAAGGTTTGTGATTTACAAAGCAAGGTTGTCATCATACAACTCCTTCACATCACGACCCACACAGAAGATATGGGGGAATTAATTGATTATCGCGAGTGAGTAGTAGGAACGAGGCAGCGCCCTTGGCGGGATTCGAACCCACAACCAACAGCTTAGAAGGCTGCTGCTCTTTCCGTTGAGCTACAAGGGCAAATCAAATTATACTGCGAACGGGCGTAATCCCTTATATACCCGCAGCCCGGTAAGTGTCCGCAAGACCGTTTCCGGCTGACGGTTTAGATGTGCACCAATCTTGGATGCACTCATGGGTGTATTCGTATTGGCTAACAGCAAACGGAAAACGGCATCAACTAGCGTGGTGTTTTCTAGGAATCCATCCTGCCGTGCGCAGTGGCTGATCAATGCGTGTTGCAACATATCCATCTGTTGCACCTCAGCCGTTTCAGGGTCAATCCAGTCTATTAATTGGTCTTCAGGTATGTCAACTAGAGCTTCTTGGTGCAATGGACACAACAGACCGCGTAACTCTACTCGCCAATTTTGGTCATTTTCCTGCCACCACTTAAAGTCAATGTGAAAGGGTGTTTGTAGATTTGGCTTGACCAGACTGAATTTCTTGACTTCGTTCATTATTTGCTCGATTACTCAGTGTCGGAGAGGCGGAAATGCATATCACCAACATGTACGAAGGCTGGATTTGTGGTTAGAGTGGCTAGTAACGGACCTGGTGGGCAACGACGGATAACGTTCACTGCTGAGTATATTTCTTGAGCATGTACATGTCCTTGTACATTCAACTTTGATAAATCGAGCATGATATTCTTTATTAATCTATCGAATGGTAAACGTTCCTTCGCTGTTTGCTCCCATGCCTGGTCCACTTTTTCGACATCGGGAACAGCAATAACCATCCGTTCGTTGTAATTAACTGATATATTTTGCTTAAGTGTTGCAAAAACGATGCCGCCATCCCGTCCAACCAGTACGGTGCGTACCCATTCCTTCGATGGACGTCTTGTTTGAGCTTGCACGATGACATACCCGGGTGTTTTTGCTTTCCGGATCGCCACCAAGCTTCCAGGTATCATATTGTATTTCCGGTACCACTCACCTAATCCAAAAACATAACGCTCTTTCCGGACAACCCAGGCAGGCATTATATCCTTCGTTTGCCCGTCAACCAATGAAAACCGGATGCGTGGCGACTCGTATGCAGTCGGGAACAGAGCTTTCACCTGTGCTGAGACCGGTAATGTTCCCGCTCGCCAATGAGGGTAAGTTAAGCTGATGATAACTTCTTCAACCGGAGGATGCGGAGACTCCAATTCACTTAACTCATCATTGAGTTCCGCCTCCAAATCCATCATCTCCCGATTTAAAGTAGCTCTCTCATATTGGATTGGGAGATAACGCAATTGCAGAGGTATTTGTTGTACATCTCCCGGTTCCAATCGATGCAAGTACCATAGGACATCACCGGCTGGCCCAACCTCGTCGAAACGTCTATCCTCCTGCAACGCATAATTCATCGAAAACTCGATTAACTTTGGATTTACATTTTTTGGCAATTCAACCTGCTCGAGCAATGTGTGGGTCGTTAATGGTTTGCCGTTTGCCTCTTCTAATACAGCTTCAGCAAGGTTGAGATAACCAACGCTTACATCGATTAGCAATGCGCGTGGGAACCAACGCCCAGCTATTTGCACCAATCCTTTATCACTATGGAGCGCTGCAGCGAGTTTACCTTGGATCTCGGAGCCATTATCAACTAATACATTTAATTGATTGATTGCCGCATCATCATCTTGGGTGAAATCCAACGGTTGATTGAGCTTGTGGCTGGGTAAACTGGCTGCATAATTACGCATGACCCCATCCTCAAACTCTACCCCGATTACATCGAACTCGCCTGCCTCCGGATTTTCACCACGACGCTTAGATATCACCTTCCCCCTTTCCCAATCCCTTGAAGGAAAGACTAACTTTTCGCCAACGTTATACTGTTCGTTAGGAATGTATATTCTCCCGCCACCTCGCTGACGCTTAAGCAACGCTTCGCGCTCGGCTAAGATCCTGTTATCGATTAATACCGGCACGAGCTCCTTTTCACTAAGCGGCGTCTCGTGCTCGAAAAGATAATTGTTAATTAATTCGAGATCATACTTTGTAATGCTGATGGATTTCCAGTAATCCTCATGCAAAAATGGAAGAACGTCTGGCATAAACGACCTTGATTATTTATATATGCTCGTGTAATTTACTTGCCGACCATGGTGGTACTTGTGTGTTAATTATACACTACCTTGACAGCCTGTCTTCAATGACTTAAGATAAATTCATGCGCATCGGAATGATGACGGATGTATACAAACCACATATCAGCGGAATAACGAATTATATCTCGTTGAACAAACACTTTCTCGAGCTGGTTGGGCATGAGGTTTTCGTGTTTACATTCGGAGACATCGATTACGAGGATGATGAGTCTCAAATCATCCGGTCATCGGGATTTCCGATAGTTGATACAGGTTATTACCTTTCCTTGCGTTACAATCGGCAAGCGAAACGACTTCTCCAGAGCATGGATTTAGTTCATGTTCATCACCCATTCTTGAGTGGCAATCTTGCCTTGCGTTATTGCCGACCCCTCCATATACCGATCATCTTCACGAACCATACCCGTTATGACCTTTACGCCCATGCCTATCTTCCCCTTTTACCAGAGGTAATTAGCGATAAGCTGCTACAAACCTATATGCCTTCTTTTTGCGAGGCAATGGATTTGGTGATTTCACCTTCATCGGGGATGGCAGAAGTCTTACGTCAGCTTGGGGTAAAAAGCGAAATAACAATTGTACCAAATGGCGTGGAGTTGGAGCGGTTTCACCAACCAGCTCCGATCAAGGAACGCTCAGACTTGGGTTTCTCCGCTGATGAGGTTCTACTCGTCTACACTGGTCGCCTCGGACCGGAAAAGAATATTGAATTTCTTATAAAAACCTTTAGTGGTACTGCAGAGGCTGTAAGAAACATCCGCTTGATTATCATTGGAAGCGGACCGGAAGAAGAGATATACCGCGAAAAGGCCGCAAGAACCAACGCCTCTGAGCGGATTCTTTTTCTAGGGAGGTTGGACTACAATCAATTACCGGCCTACCTGTCAATTTGCGATATTTTTGTTACGGCCTCATTGACTGAGGTGCATCCCCTGTCTGTGATAGAGGCAATGGCGAGCGGACTCCCTGTGTTGGGGATCGATTCGGTTGGAGTGGGTGATACGGTTGAACCGGGAGTAACTGGCCTCCTTTCTAGTAACGATCCTGCAGCTTTTGCTTCCATGATGACCCGTCTTTGTCTCGATGCTGAGTTGAGACATATCTTGAGTCTCGGCGCCCGCAAAGCCTCGAAGAAATATGCCATCGAATATACCACCCAAACCATGTTGGAGTATTATCAACGACTTGTTAATAAAGCTGTTCCCCGCAAGCGTGGGTTGCGTTATCGAATCCGAAGTTTAATGGAACTAATCCGATGATGAACACTCGACAGCAACAGATCGGTCGGTTGGGTGAAAACATCGCCGCCCAGTATCTTTCTGAAAAAGGATACACAATATTGGCAAGAAATTTCCGTACGCCGTATGGTGAAATTGACATGATATGTCACCGCGAACACCTCCTTATTTTTATTGAGGTGAAGGCGCGCACATCCCGTACTTTCGGTTATCCCGAAGACTCGATCAACTCATCTAAGCAGGCGCATATGCGAGCATCAGCAGAATATTACATTGGTGAACATCCTGAATGTAGTAACGACTGCGAATTCGATGTGATTTCTGTTGAAATCACACAAAATGGCAAAGAACAACGGATTATGCATTTCGAAAATGTCATTACCTGACAACTACTCGTCCCCATCAGATGATAGAAACGGGGTCAAACCTCCTCTTGTTGTAATTATTGGACCAACAGCGGTCGGTAAAACCGAAATATCCATCCAGCTTGCTGAGAAATTAGGAGGCGAGATCGTCTCAGCAGACTCGCGTCTCTTCTATCGTGGCATGGATATTGGTACAGCCAAGCCGACGTACGCCGAGCGGGCGCGTGTACCCCATTATCTCATTGATGTGGCGAAACCGGACGAGACTTGGAGCCTGGGGATTTTTCAGAAGACTGCGCAACAGGTTATCGCTGATATCCATTCACGCAATCGGTTGCCATTCTTGGTTGGTGGGACTGGGCAATACGTTCGGGCGGTTACTCGCGGGTGGACCCCCCCGGCTCAAGGACCCGATCCGCGCATACGATTGGTATTGACCAAATTGGCGGATACAAAAGGTGTATATTGGCTACACGAATTTCTGAAAGTGCTCGATCCTCAAGCAGCTAAAAATATTGACCCACACAATTTCCGGAGGACGATCCGCGCTTTAGAGGTAATCTTGGTTACCGGCGTGCGCTTCTCAATACAACGTCGCAGAAGCGATTCACCTTATTGCTTGCTGACTATCGGCCTGACGCGTCCTCGCCTTGAGCTTTACGCGCGGCTGGACGCGCGCATCCAGTCGATGTTTGAAAACGATCTGCTGGGCGAAGTACAGGAACTTCTCGAGAATGGCTATTCATCAGACCTTCCGAGCATGTCAGCAATTGGCTACCACCAGTGTGTGGCTGTTCTTCAAGGGGAAATGAGTTGTGAGCAGGCCATCATAGAGATCAAGCGGGCGACGCGCGTCTTCGTCCGGAGGCAGGCAAATTGGTTCAAGGCAAGTGATCCAGAAATCCACTGGGTCAACCCGGCGCATGTGACCATTGACAATCTGGTAGCTTTCATCCGTGCTTCGTTCCCTCGCAATAAGAAAATTGCGAATTTAAACACCAATTTAGTAAATTAGTTACGAAAACCTGTTGACTTTTAACATTATTGCCTCTATACTTCTTATGCAAATAAATCCATTCGCTTTGTAAGGAGGAGAAACGTATGAATGAGCATCCCTGGTACAAGTGGTATGACAAAGGTGTCCCGCACACCATTGATTACCCGGCTGTTCCCCTATTCTACTTCCTTGAAGAGTCGGCTCGGAAGTACCCCGATTCCCCCTGCACGATCTTCAAAGGAGCAACTATCACTTATCGCGAAATGAACGAGATCACCGATCGGGTGGCAGGTGGGTTGGCCGCAATGGGGGTTAAGAAAGGTGACCGGGTGGGTATGTTTATGCCCAATACGCCCCAGTTCGTTATGATTTACTTCGGTATCCTCAAAGCCGGAGGAGTGGTTGTCGCAACGAACCCTCTCTATACCCCCTCGGAGATCGAACATCAGGTCAATGATGCCGGCATCGAGCTCATGTTCGTCATGAGCAATTTCTACTCAACAATTAAAACAGCCCAGCCGAAAACGAAGATAAAAAAGCTCATTGTCACCAACATCAAGGAAGCTTTGCCTCCTATGCTCAAAGTTCTCTTCACGCTGGCGAAAGAAAAGAAAGGCGGTTTCCGGGTCACTCTGGCCGAGGGCGATGTATGGTTCCCAGAATGGCTTTCAAGCTATAAAGCATCTGACCGACCAAAGTTAACAATTGTACCTGAGGATACTGCACTCTTTCAGTATAGCGGTGGTACCACCGGCATCTCGAAAGGTGCAATTGCCATGCACCGCAATCTGGTAGCTAATACACTGCAAATTAAATCCTGGATGCTAGAGCTAAACGAGGGGAACGAAACCGTCCTGATGGCCATCCCACTCTTCCACGTTTACGGCATGGTGGCTGGAATGCTCTTCGCCATGGCTGCCGGAGCTAGCCTGGTCATGGTACCCAATGCTCGCGACTTACACGACAACCTTGAAAACATAAATAAGTTCCGTCCAACTATCTTCCCAGGTGTCCCCACACTATATAATGCACTCAACAATCACCCGGATGTGAAGGCGGGTAAATACAACCTGAGCTCGATAAAGGCTTGTATTTCTGGCTCAGCACCGCTAATGCGCGAAACCAAGGAGAAATTCGAGGCATTGAGCGGCGGCAAAGTCTTCGAGGGCTTCGGTTTATCCGAAGCACCCACCGCCACACATTGTAACCCGTTACTCGGCGAGAACCGTACAGGCTCCATTGGGTTGCCCATGTCGGATGTTGACGCTAAAATTATTAGCCTGGATGATGGTAAAACCGAGATGCCCATCGGTGAGATTGGCGAATTGGTCATTAAAGGACCTCAAGTATTCAAAGGCTACTGGAACATGCCCACTGAAACCACCAACGCCCTGCGAAATGGCTGGCTCTATACAGGTGATATTGCCCGCATGGACGAAGATGGCTATTTCTACATCGTAGATCGAAAGAAGGAGCTTATCAAGCCGGGAGGCTATCAAGTATGGCCTCGTGAAGTAGAGGAAACCATCAGCACAAATCCGAAGGTACTCGAAGTTGGAGTGGCTGGCATTCCAGATCCATACCGCGGTGAGACCGTGAAGGCTTGGGTAGTAGTCAAACCTGGTGAAACGCTCACCGACGATGAGATAAAAAGTTGGTGCAAGGAACGTCTGGCTGCCTTTAAAGTGCCTACCCACATCGAATTCCGTAAGGAACTTCCCAAGACCACAATTGGTAAAATCCTGCGCCGTGAGCTAGTCCGGCAACATAAGGAGGCAAGCGGGGGGTAATGGTTTTACAATATGATCGTGTGGAAAATAAAAAAAAACCTCTCGTTGTACGGGAGGTTTTCTTTTTTTAGGAAATTAACTTATTAAGCTGGCTGCGGGGTACCGCTTTTCTTTGGTATTGGTGGGGGGAATATTTTTTCGAATTCTTCTCGGGTCAATGTCTCCACCTCAAGCAGGCGATTAGCTACTTTGTCCAATTCAGCTTGGTATTTTTTTAAAATACTTTGCGCGTGCACATATGCCTCATCAATTATCTTGCGAACTTCTTTATCAATTTGCTGCGCTACCGTCTCGGAGTAATCGCGCTGCTCGGATATTTCTCGACCAAGGAAGATAAGTTCTTCCTTCTGACCGTAAGTCATCTGGCCTAATTCTCCGCTCATTCCCCATCGGGTGACCATATTTCGGGCGATCTTTGTCACCTGTTCAAGGTCGCTCGAAGCACCAGATGTGATGTCATCAAAGACCAACCATTCGGCTGCCCGTCCCCCAAGTAAGCCTGCCAGCTGGGCAATGAGTTTTCTTCTCGATGTCAGGATACGATCTTCTTCGGGACGGTACCAGGTGATTCCTTCAGCCTGACCGCGCCCGACAATTGTGATTTTTTGTACCGGATCAGCCTCCGGTATGGCATTGATCACCACTGCGTGACCCGCTTCGTGATAGGCGATGACGCGCTTTTCTTCCGCGCTTATCAGCCGGCTCTTGCGTTCAGGCCCCATTACAACGCGTTCGATAGCTTCTTCCAACTCCGGTTGACTTATGGATTTTTTATTTCGCCGTGCAGCGAGTATGGCTGCCTCATTGACCGTGTTCTCTAAATCCGCACCAACAAAACCCGGGGTGCCGCGCGCAATTGAACCTAAATCCACCGATGGATCTAGCGGCTTGCCTTTTACGTGAACGCGAAGGATCGCCTCGCGACCGCGCATGTCTGGTCGATCCAGGGTCACACGACGGTCAAACCGGCCGGGGCGTAAAAGAGCTGGGTCGAGAATGTCAGGCCGGTTCGTTGCTGCCATGATGATCACATTAGTATCAGTGTCGAATCCATCCATTTCTACAAGCATTTGGTTCAGGGTTTGCTCTCGTTCGTCGTGTGAACCTCCCAGCCCCGCTCCACGCTGTCGACCTACAGCGTCAATCTCGTCCACGAAGACAATGCATGGCGAGTGTCTTTTTGCTTGCTCAAACAAGTCGCGCACACGGCTGGCGCCCACCCCAACGAACATCTCCACGAACTCTGAACCGGAAATGGAGAAGAATGGCACACCCGCCTCACCGGAAACAGCTTTTGCCAGCAACGTCTTCCCCGTGCCCGGTGGACCGATCAGCAGCACACCCTTGGGAATACGTGCCCCAAGCTGGATGAACTTTTGAGGTTCACGCAGGAACTCCACAACCTCCTTCAGCTCTTCTTTCGACTCTTCCACCCCGGCAACGTCTTCGAAAGTAACGGTGGGATGGTCGCTATTAAACATCCGCGCCCGTGATTTACCGAACGAAATTGCGGCATTGTTACTACCCTGCGCTTGTCGAAAGATGAACCAAAATAACCCCGCAAGTAATAAGAATGGTACTACATATCCAGCGATGGTAATAAGACCCACCCATGGGCTCGGAGGTTTCACCTCAATTTTGATAATTTCCGGTGAGAGCTGCGTGGGGGTGACACCGAGATCGAGTAATTGTGCCACAAGTGTCGTTTCGGCTTCTTTCTGCGCTGTCTGCTCGATATTTCCACTGGAACTGGGAGAGATGATTTGGAGTTTGTTGTCATTCTCGATGACTATTCGTGATACTTTCCCCTGCTGGATTAAAGCAGCTAATTGATTGATTGTTAATGAAGCTTGCGTATCTGGTTGTTGTCGGATGTTAAAATAAACCATCGCTACAATCGCTATGAATAGCAATATGTAGATAATATACGACTGGTTGCGCGAATTCACACATGCCTCCTATTAACTTCTTTGATTATACCAACCTATACCCTACCAAGCCAGCCCAGTCGAGTGTTTATTTATATAGCTCTAATGTTGTAATGAAACATGCTATAATAACCTTACCTGAACGCTGTGGCAAATATATATCTACAGGTGGCAACATGGCAGATCTTAAAAAGTATCACGTTTTATGTATTGAAGACGAACAGGAGATGTTGGATTTAATCCGCCTTATCCTCAACCGCCGCGGCTACGAGTTTACTGGTGCATCAGGGGGTCGTGAAGGGTTGGCAATTATTCGCAAGGAGAAACCGGATCTCGTTCTGCTAGATCTGATGATGCCCGATATTGATGGCTGGGAAGTCTACCAACAAATGAAAGCGGATGATGCTACCCGCGAAATACCGGTTATCGTTGTAACTGCCAAGGCACAAAGTATTGATAAGGTCCTCGGACTGCACATAGCCAAGGTTGACGATTACATCTCAAAGCCCTTCAGCCCCCAGGAATTAATCAATAGCGTTGATACTGTTCTGCACAGGAGAGATTTGTTATAGAACAAAAGCTGGGTGGTGGGGGAACCTTGGTTCTCATTTACTATCAATATGACTCCTCTGGTTCGAGTACAAAACGAGAGTCGGCATCTGACTCCTCCTCTATCTGCGGGATATTGTGAAAAATTTCTTTGCCGTTTGGTTGGACTAACTTTCCGTTCTCATATCGCATTGGATGAGGGTTTGCTCCTTGTCCAGAAACATGTTAGCCGCCTCGACGCTGCCATCCACATGCTGACCGTCTTTACCGATCTGGCTGTTATTTGGCTTGACGGTGAAGGCACAGTAGTGGATAAAATTCGAGCAAAAGCATGGTGTCCAATATATATCCCTAAATTCCCCGCAAAATACGTGCTCGAAATCCACCCAGACCGGCTTGAAGATTTCCACATTGGGGATAAGGTCACATTTACCGATGCATAAATGCCTTACAATCATCACCTTGGCATTGGCGCTTGCCATTTCAGCCAACCCGGCCTCGGCGCAGACACCCTCACCCCCCTCTCCTTCCGCCGGTCCAATATACATTGTACAGCCAGGCGACACTTTATGGGACATCGCCGCCCTCTTCAATATTGACCTTGATGCACTTATGTCTGCCAATGGCAAGTCGGACGCAGACATTTATGTTGGGGATCACCTGTTCATTCCCGGCTTGGATGATCTTAAGGGCACACTGGTAACCGTTATTGTCCCATTTGGGGAGACACTGCGCAGTCTGGAACGCCAATACCGCATTGACGATGCACTATTACGCCGTTTGAACCATATCATCAGCCCTACCGAAATTTATGCCGGATATCGGTTAATCATCCTACAACAGGAAGAACAGCCGGTTTGGCCCGCTCGTTCGAACATGGTAACAGGCGATACACTGCTTGAGCTGGCAGTCAACCAGGACACCGATATTTGGACATTGGTATCGATAAATGCTCTTTCCGGGATATGGGCAGGTTTACCCGGCGATGTGCTTTACCTTCCTTCGGGAAACTCAGAAGCCAAGATGACCGGTTTACCGGCAGCATACGCTTCGGTGGATGTTTACCCTTTACCCCAAGTCCAAGGCGCAACCGTTGAGATCCGTATATCGGAAACGGAGTCATTAAATCTCGGTGGGAAGCTGATTGACCAATCCCTGCATTTTTTTCCAACGCTGGATGGCAATTGGGTCGCACTGCAAGGAGTAAACGCCTTGACCCCTCCGGGAATATACCCCCTTCGTTTGGACGCAACCTCCGCTGATGGATCTGTCCAATCCTTTGAACAAATGGTGCTGGTTAAATCCGGTTATTTTCCCGATGAAGCCATCAACGGTGTCGAACCAGACACCATTGACCCGGTAGTTACCGAACCTGAAGATGAATGGCTTCGTTCCCTGGTCTCTAAAGTAACACCAGAAAAATACTGGCAAGGTATATTCAAATTACCCGTTGATAGCCAGTTCTGCATCCGTTCGAAATTCGGAAACCGCCGTTCCTACAATAACGGAGCGTTATATATTTTCCACACCGGCGTAGACTTTGGCATTTGCTCGGAGGTCCATCCATTCGATATCTATGCACCCGCCAGTGGCGTGGTCGTTTATACCGGCTTGAAGACAGTGCGTGGCAACACCACCATCATTGACCATGGCTGGGGTGTGTTTAGCGGCCTCTTTCATCAAGCAGAGGTAGGCGTATCCATTGGAGATCGCGTAACGGAAGGTCAACTGATCGGAAAAATTGGCGCCACCGGACGCGTTACCGGTCCGCATCTCCATTGGGAGATCTGGGTTAATGGAGTACAGGTTGACCCAATGGAATGGATAAATCGATCCTTCCCCTGAAAAGTTGTCTATTTGGAAATATTATGCTATATTAATCCGTGATTCTTACTTGACCTCTATTACAATATGCTGTAGGATATGAGGTAAATTTCAACTTGAGAAATAAATAAAGGAGGTGAGGTTGCGGAGAAAGATCTACATGAATTCTGGATCGTCCGTATATTTAAGTAACATTTATCCAACCAATCGAGGAGGAAGAAGTAATGTCGAAACGTCTGTTTGTAATGTTTTCCTTTCTGATCGTCGCCGTCATGATGCTCACATCCTGCGGCCCGAAAGCTTACGAGTGCACGGATGCTTTGGGATGCGTGACTGTTGCCCCTGGCGAACCAATCCACCTGGCCTATGCATTAGTTATTTCCGGCCCGGATGAGACCCTAGGCATCGACTCCCGCAATGGCGCGGAAGTCGCCATTGCGATGAAGGGTCAAGTTCTCGGTCACGATGTCAAATTCACCGGCGAGGATGATGGCTGTAGCGCCGAAGGCGGACAGGCGGCTGGCACCAAACTAGCAGCTGATCCCACCATCGTAGCTATCATCGGCACATCATGCTCGAGCGCAGCCCGCGTTGCGATGCCGCTGATCTCGCAGGCTGGTATGGTCATGATCTCAGGGTCCAATACCGCAGTTGACTTGACCGTTGCTGGCAATGCCAACAACTATCCTGGTTATCTGCGGACCGCCCACAGTGACTCCGTTCAAGGCGCGGCAGCAGCCCGCTTTGCCTACGAGGCGATGGGTGCCCGAAAGGCTGCTACCATTCACGACGGCAGCATGTACGCTGACCAGCTCCAGCAAGTCTTCGCGAAGACATTCAAGGAGCTCGGTGGCACCATCACGACCACCGAAGCTGTGGACCCCAATCAAACCGACTTCAAGTCCGTTTTAACCAGCGTTGCGGCTACCGGTCCTGAGTTCATCTACTACCCGATCTTCGTCAAGGCGGGTAGCCTGATCACCCGCCAGGCCAAAGAAACCCCCGGTCTGGAGAACGTCAAGCTGATGGGTGCAGATGGCATGTTCTCACCCGATGTGGTTGAGGGTGCCGGTGATGCAGTCGAGGGTTTGTACGTATCCAGCCCCGATCTGGCAGCCTTTGGAGCTGACTACCAGGCTGTCTTCCTGCCGAAGTACAATGAACTATTCGGCACCGACCCAATCAGCATCTTCCATGCCCATTGCTTCGATGCAGCGAACATAATCTTTGCAGCCATCGAAAAAGTGGCGGTGAAGGATGCTGATGGCACGTTACACATCCCGCGCCAGGCATTGCGCGATGCGATGTATGGAACCAAGGATTTCAAAGGTCTGACCGGCAACCTGACCTGCACGCCCACTGGCGACTGCGCCGATCCCAAGATCGCCGTTTACATCTACCATGTGGGTCAGTATCCTCCCGAGAGAATCTGGCCGTAAACGGACGGATTGTTCGGGAATATAAATAACGGTGGAGGGGCGAGACATTCTCGCCCCTCTATATTAACAGCATTGGAGGCGCCACATGCTACGAACATGGCGGCAGCGAATCACGTTTAGCGATGTCGTTGTCTGGGCGATCGGCTTGGCCATTGCGTTTATGGTCGTTTATGGCACAATCGCCACACTGCGCTTGGGAAAATATTCACCCGAAACATGGCTAGATTTGGTCATCACCGGTCTCGCGCTGGGAGGCATTTATGCCCTGATCGCGTTGGGGTATACGCTCGTCTATGGCATCTTACGCATGATCAACTTTGCTCACAGTGAAGTTTTCATGAGTGGTCCTTTTACTGCGGCCTTCCTGGCCGACGCGTTGGTAAAAACAGGCATCTGGGACCGTTACCCACTTTTCAGCCTGGCATTGGTTCTTTTACTGGCGGCAGTAGTATCTGCTACGATTGCCTTCCTCCTTGAGAGAATCGCATATCGCCCCTTGCGCACCGCCCCCCGATTGGTACCACTCATCACAGCCATCGGGGCTTCGTTCTTCTTGCAGTATGCCTTCCGTGGTCTGTATGGCTCTGGCCTGAAAGGTTTCCCAACCCTTGATGTTCTGGAAGGATACTGGTCGCTGGGTACTATCCAGGTACTGAAAACCCAGGTAGTTGTTATTTTCGGCGCCCTGGCCATGATGCTTATCCTTTTTGGCATCGTTCAGTACACCAAGTTTGGCAAAGCCATGCGCTCGGTATCAGAAGATAAAGAAACAGCCGCTTTGATGGGAATTGACGTGGATCGCACCATCAGCGTCACCTTTATCATGGGTGGCGTATCCGCTGGCGTGGCGGGTATTTTGTATGTGATCCTTTTCCCTGTGGCTCACTTCTTCATGGGGTTCATCCCTGGCATCAAAGCCTTTACCGCTGCTGTGCTGGGAGGCATCGGGAATGTTCCCGGCGCTTTCATGGGTGGCTTGCTCCTGGGCGTACTCGAGTCGGTTGGCCCCAGCCTCTTCCTGGATGGGATGGGGATTCCCGCTCCATATCAACTCAAGGATGTGATCGCTTTTGTCATCCTGGTATTCATTCTCATCTTCCGCCCGTCAGGCATCCTTGGCGAGCGTATGGCCCAGGCCAAGGCGTAGGAGGGATAACCGTGAAAAAGGACACTTCTGCTGTCTGGAAACAAGCGATCCGGACCGGCTTGATTGGCGGGTCCATCGTCTTGCTTCTTGCGCTGGTGGGCATCATCGGAACCTTTAAAGGCCGCGATATCATCAGCGGTTGGATTTCGATGGGACAGATTTTATTCCTGGCACCCATTTTCCTCTTTGCCTATAACGCGGCTCGCCGTGCTGAAGCGCCATCCAAGGTCGGCACCATACTGGTAGGCGCGATTAGCGGGTTGATGAGTACCTCGATCGCTGCCATTCTGTACCTGCTCGGTCAGATTATAAATCTGCGCGCTATGTTCGCAAATGCTTCACCCGATCTATACACGATGCTGACTTTCGGTCAGGGGCCTCTTCTGGGAGTGATCATCCTTCTGTTGGCCGGGGTTTTAATCGGCGCAGCGGGCGCGGGTGTGCTTCTGTTGCCTTCCCGTATCCGAAAAGCGCTTTCACAAGCTGCGATTTGGGCGATCCTGCTTGGCTTGCTGCGGGAGCTGCTTATGGTTGTTATCAGCCGCTGGGGAGTGGTGGCCTACCTCATCCGCTGGATATTCGCCCAGAACGGTCTCGCTCCGCACGGCGCCATTGTGGTCTTCCTGATCATTGGCGCTGCAACCTATTGGTCAGCGGGCAGAAAACGCGTCGCGATCAACAATCTGCCACCTCAACAGAAGAAAAAAAGGTTGGTGATCACGCTGGTAGTGTCAGGCGTCGTCCTGCTCGTCCTCCCGCTCGTTCTCGGTATTTTCTTTAGCGAAATTCTGGATACCGTCGGGCTTTACATCCTGATGGGATTGGGGCTGAATATCGTGGTCGGCTTTGCCGGCCTGCTCGACCTAGGCTACGTTGCTTTCTACGCCATCGGCGCTTACACGGTTGGCGTACTGACATCCCCTGAGTTGGGTCTCTTTCACCTGAACTATTGGCAGGCGATGCCGTTCGCAGTGGTGGTGGCGGTGCTAGCTGGCGTTATTCTCGGTCTACCGGTGCTAAAGATGCGCGGCGACTACCTGGCCATCGTCACCCTGGGATTCGGAGAAATCATCCGCATCCTGGCCCTTTCTGACTGGTTGAAACCCTGGCTGGGAGGCTCCCAGGGTATACAGCAAATCGCCCATCCATGGCTGTGGGGACTGGAACTCAAGAACCAGACCCAGCTCTATTACATGATCTTGGTGGGAATTGCCATTGCCGGTTTCATCGCTTGGCGATTGAAAGACTCCCGCTTGGGACGCTCGTGGATGGCAGTACGCGAGGATGAAGATGTTGCCCAAGCCATGGGCATCAACCTGGTCGCGACGAAACTACTGGCTTTTGCAGCGGGAGCCTTTTTTGCCGGCCTGAGCGGAACGATATTTGCCACCAAGCTGACGGCAGCTTATCCACACAGCTTCAGTCTTTTCGTTTCGATTAACGCCCTCAGTCTGATCATCATCGGCGGTATGGGCAGCATCCCAGGCGTAGTGGTCGGCTCGCTGGTCTTGATGGGCTCACCCGAACTGCTGCGCGAGTTCGCCGAGTACCGCTACCTGGTCTATGGTGCCCTGCTGGTGGTGATGATGTTAATCAAACCTGAAGGGTTGTGGCCCGAAGCCCGTCGAAGACTCGAGCTGCACGAGGCAGAAGAGCTGGCTCCTGGCACAGCTGCTCAGCCCGCGCCGAATAATGCAGGGCAATAGGTGGAGGATAATATGGCAGTTCTGGTTTCAAAAAAAGTTACCAAACGCTTTGGCGGTCTCGAGGCATTAGCAAAGATAGATTTGGAAGTCAAAGAGCAGGCGATCCACAGCATCATCGGCCCAAATGGCGCAGGCAAGACCACCTTCTTCAACTGTGTGACAGGCTTCTACACCTCAGAGGAAGGCGAGATATTCCTCGGCGATAGAAACATCACCGGTCTCTCCCCTGATCGGGTCACGCGCCTGGGTATTTCCCGCACCTATCAGAACATTCGTTTGTTCAAGAACATGACTGCCGTCGAAAATATCCTGGTGGGCATGCACCCGCATCTTAAATCTGGCTTGTTCGGAGGCATCCTGCACGACCCACGTACGATGCGCGAAGAAAGCGAAGCCGTCGCGGAGGCAATGCGCTTGCTCCAATTCGTTGGCCTGAAAGGGAAAGGGGATCTCATGGCGAAGAACCTGCCCTATGGTCAACAACGCCGCCTGGAAATTGCCCGCGCCCTGGCAAGCAAACCCACAATGTTGCTGCTGGATGAGCCGACCGCCGGCATGAACCCAAGCGAGACCCAAGAGATGGTGTATTTCATCCGCCAGTTGCGCGATGAGCTTGGCATCACCATCTTGTTGATCGAACACCAGATGCGCGTCGTGATGAGCATCTCGGAGCTGGTTTCTGTGTTGGATTTCGGTCAGAAAATCGCAGAAGGAACCCCCGCCGAGATTCAAAAGAATTCACGTGTTATCGAAGCCTACCTGGGACGCGGTGCTGCCAGCGGACTCGGTGAAAATATCCCAGTAGCGGCTTAGCGGAGGGATTCCTATGCCAATGCTTGAAGTTGAAAACATCCATTCGTACTACGGCAATATCCATGCCCTCAAAGGCATCTCGTTGACCGTCGAGAAAGGCGAGATCGTCACCCTCATCGGTGGGAATGGCGCAGGAAAATCCACCACATTGCGCACCATCACCGGTGTTATGAAACCACGCGAGGGCCATATTCACCTGGACGGCGAGAACCTGGCCCCCTATAAACCGCACGAGATCGTTTTCAAAGGAATGGCTATGGTGCCAGAAGGGCGGCGCATCTTTGCCCGCCTGACCGTCACAGAAAACCTGGATATGGGCGCGTACAGCCGCAAGAACAAACAGGAGATTTCCACCGACCTGGAGCGCGTCTTTACCTTGTTCCCACGCCTAAAAGAACGCCGGAACCAGGTGGCCGGCACCCTCTCCGGGGGTGAGCAGCAAATGCTTGCCACCGGCCGCGCTTTGATGGCTCACCCACGCATTCTTCTCATGGACGAACCATCCATGGGTCTTGCACCTGTCCTGGTGGAAAATATTTTCGATACGATCAAGGAAATTAATAAGGAAGGAACAACTATTCTTTTGGTCGAACAGAACGCTTTAATGGCTCTCTCAGTTGCCGGGCGCGGCTATGTTATGCAAACCGGTGAGATCGTCCTCCACGACACGGCAGAGAACCTCAGGAAGAACAAGATGGTGCAGAAAGCCTACCTGGGCATGGAGTAAAATAAATCTACCTATCAATCGGAAAAAACCCGTTTTATCAAAGAAAACGGGTTTTTCATTGGGCTTGGTCATTTAAGAGAAATGTTATCCATGACAGTCCCTAAAACCGCTGATATTATTGTAATTGGCGGCGGCGTAATGGGTGCCAGCACAGCCTACCACCTTGCCGCTCGCGACCAGAAGAATGTCCTTCTGCTCGAAAAAGAAGAATTTTTCGGACAGGGAGCAACGGGTCGCTGCGCGGGTGGTGTCCGTTACCAATTTTCTACAGAGATCAATGTCCGCCTCTCGTTGGCAAGCCTGCCAATGCTGGAACATTTTAAGGACGAAACCGGTCAGCAGATCAACTACCAGCATTGCGGTTACCTCTTTGCCCTTACAAAACCCGAAGATGTTGAATATTTCCACCGTAACGTGGAACTCCAGCGCCGTCTTGGCGTCCAGACCGAGTGGTTGGATGGCGACGAAGTCCGCCGTCGTTTGCCGTTGATGCGTTTCACGGATGCACTATCTGGCACGTTCAACCCCAAAGACGGGCTGGTGGATCCAAGCAGCGTGGTAATGGGTTATATTAACGCCGCGAAACGCATGGGAATCCGGGCGCTGAATAACGTCGAAGTGACCGGTGTGAAGGTCAAGAGTGGGAAAGTCAAAGGCCTGGTGACGAATAAAGGCTTTGTGGCCGCGCCGATCATCGTGGATGCCGCTGGACCCTGGGCTGGCCTCATTGGAAAATTAGCCGGGCTGCACATCCCCATCACCCCCCTCCGCCGCCAGATACTGACCACCACACCGCTCTCTCAACTGCCCGTCGATTTCCCTTTCGTCATTGATTTTTCTCAATCGTTGTATTTCCACCGTGAAGGTGATGGCTTGCTGACCGGCATGTCCAATCCCAACGAAAAGCCTGGCTTCTCCCAGAATGTGGACGAGGATTTCGAGTTGGTAAATCTCGAGGCGGCTTCGGCGCGGATGCCGCTGCTTGAAAAGGCAGGATTGGTCTCTCATTGGGCCGGCCTGTACGAGGTCACTCCGGATGCACATCCTATTTTTGGAAAAACACCCGTGGAAGGATTCTACGTGGTTGCAGGATTCTCTGGTCATGGTTTCATGCATGGTCCTGTTTCCGGAAAACTAATGGCTGAATACATCCTCGATGGTAAATTCCAAAGCGTGGATGTATCCATGCTAGATCTGGCGCGTTTTTATGAGGAAAGGTTGATAAGAGAATACAACGTGGTTTGAAAATAGAGAAAATACCATGTTCTCAGCTGAAATTATCGCCATCGGAACCGAGCTGCTGCTAGGCGAGACTGCCGATACAAACACCCGCTTTATCGCGCAAGCGTTGCGTGGCTTGGGTATTGACCTCTTTCGTACGACGACTGTCGGTGACAACACAGGGCGGATTGCACGGGTCATTTATGAAGCACTTACCCGCGCTGAGATCGTCATCACCACGGGCGGTCTCGGCCCCACAGTGGACGATCCTACCCGCCAGGCTGTGGCGTATGCCATGGGTGTGGAATTGGAATTTCAACCCGTCCTTTGGGAACAGATCATCGCACGCCTGTCGCGTTTTGGTCGTGTGTCGACTGAGAACCAGAAGCGGCAAGCTTACATCCCCAAGGGAGCGATCGCAATCGGGAATCCGGTCGGCACCGCGCCAGCTTTTATCATGGGGGTTGCACCTATCTCGCTAACGGGAGGTGGGTCAGAGGTGAGGTCGAGTGTTGTAATAGCTCTCCCGGGCGTACCACGCGAAATGGAAACACTCCTGACACAGGCGGTGATCCCATATCTACAGAAGCACTACAATACACATCTGTTAATCAAAATCCGGACGTTGCATACCGGCGGCATCAGCGAAGCCTCGATTGACGAAATAATCGGCGACTTGGAAGGGTTGTGCAATCCGACTGTCGGCTTGAGTGCGCACTCTGGCATCATTGACATTCGCATTACAGCGAAAGCCAGGGACGAAACCGAAGCTGTCCAAATGATCGAGCCTCTCGAGACGGACATTCGCTCTCGGCTTGGGAGTGCTATCTACGGCGTAGACGATGATACGCTGGAATCGGTGGCACTTCATGCTGTGGCGTTGCGCGGGTGGACATTAGCTTGCCTTGAGAGCGGATTGGATGGCTTGTTGATCAAGCGCCTTGCTGCGACCAAGGATCGCGTTTACATTGGTGGAAGCAGGCTTGATATCCACGCCGATGTACTTGAAGAGGCACTCGAAGGAGTTCGCCGCGAGAAACAATCCTCGGTCGCGTTGGGAGTCATTTTGTCTGCATCAGAAGAACTTAGTAAGGTCACAATCTTCGTTCTTACACCGCCAAGAAAGGAGGTGCAACGCTTGGACTATGGCGGGCACCCGCGGGAAGCAGCCCGCTGGGCGACGAATATGGGCCTTGATGCGCTCCGCCGTTCAGCACTGGGGTTTTTAGGCTGACCATGAAGTACCGTTCGATGTTATTTTGCGCTATTGCTGTTCTCGTCCTGGCAGATCTAACACTTTTCATCCTGTCTGGCTTAAATCCGGATGGTGAAGCACCTGACCACAACGCCGATGGGCGCGCTAATGCTCATGGAGGAGACCTAAATCGAAACTGGGCTATCAACTGGCACACCCATTGGAACAATGAAAAATGCTGGAACCTGCGTCCGTTTCAATGGAAAATATGTTTTTCCGAGCCGGAAACCAGGACCCTCCAGCTTTTTCTGCTATATCACACCATCACTGCCCTCATCAGCTAGCATCGCTCCGCTGGTTATTTTTCCTGCTGGGCTGCTGCCGGATATGAACTCAGTGCATCTGGTAAAGGTAAATAAATTCTTGTAACTTGTGGTTTTTTTTATCCACGTCACGTACAGTGTTATTTTCTGATTGCCATGCTATAATTATCATAAATATTACAGGCGGCGAAAGTGCCGTCTTTTGCTAATAACTGCCAAAAGGAACTGGATGGAACAAGTTGACCTGCTTCTCACCAATGCCCTCATCCTTACCATGGACGAGGAGTTCCGACTTTACGAACCTGGTGCGCTGGCCGCGACGGCTGATTCCATCATTGCTGTTGGTCAGGACGGGGAAATCCGTGCTGAATTCTGCGCTCATCAGACCATTGACTGCGGCGGAAAAGTACTGATGCCTGGCCTGGTCAACGCCCACACGCACGCTGCAATGACACTGTTGCGTGGCTTGGCAGATGACCTGCGCCTGGATGTGTGGCTGATGGGTTACGTAATGCCGGTCGAGCGTAAATTTGTCTCACCTGAATTTGTCAGCCTGGGGACGCGCCTGGCTTGCGCCGAAATGATCCGTAGCGGTGTCACCTGCTTTGCGGATATGTACTACTTTGAGGAGGATGTAGCCAAGGCTACCGCCGAGGCGGGGTTGCGCGCCGTCTGCTCACAAACCGTGTTGAAGTTTCCATCGCCGGATGCTGATTCTTATGAAGACTCGCTGGCAGCAGCGCGGGACTTCATCCAACGCTGGAAAGGCCACCCTCTCATCGTCCCGTCCGTCGCGCCGCACGCGCCTTACACCTGTACGCCTGAAATCCTACGGGCTACGGCTCAATTGGCCCTCGAATTCGACGTGCCGCTGCACACACACATCGCCGAGACTGCCTTCGAAATCGAGAACATGCGCCGGGAGAACGGCATGCCGGTCGTGCCATATGTCCGCAAGTACGGTATGTTCGACGCCAAGGTACTCGCCGCGCACTGTGTCCATGTGGACGAGGGAGAGATGCGCACGTTGCTGCACGCTGGCGCGGGTGTGGCACACAATCCCTCATCGAACCTGAAACTCGCCTCCGGTATCGCGCCCGTTCCGAAGATGATCGAGCTGGGATTGAATGTCGGCATCGGCACCGATGGTGCGGCCTCGAACAACGATCTTGATATGTTCGAGGAGGTGCGGCTGGCCGCGTTCGTTGCGAAGGTCTATAGCAATGACCCGACATCTGTCCCGGCTACGACCGCGTTGACAATGGCTACGCGCCTTGGTGCGCGTGCGCTCCATCTTGGACACCTGGCTGGTTCGCTTGAACCCGGCAAGCGCGCGGACCTGATTTTGGTGAACCTGACTCCTGCTCATAATGCACCCCGCTTTCACCGTGACGCGCACATTCCTTACGCCCAACTCGTTTATGCCGCAAAGGCCAACGACGTAACCGATGTGATGGTTAATGGTCAATGGTTGATGCGCGAACGTCAATTGTTGACGCTCAATGAGGAGGAACTGCTGGCTCAAGCGAAAGTGTACGCCCACCGCATTGATACCTTCCTCATTGAGCGCGAGCAATCCGTGCTGTCGAAGCTCGTGGCGCTGGGTGGCTCGATCGAGGAGGAATCCTTTGAGGTGCAGGTAAAGGTTAAATTAGACAACCCGGTCGTAATCCAGGAAGCGCTCCGTCGACCCGAGTTCAAAATTATCTACCAGCGTCATTATCATCAACACGACAACTACTTCACCTTCAGCGATCCTTCACAGGGCCGCTTGAGGTATCGCGAAGACGAATTCATCGGGCAGAAGGGAGAGATCGTCAATGTGCGAGCCAGGCTTACACTTATCGGTCCGGCGCGCGAAGGGGGCTTCAAGCACGATGTATTACTTTCGCGCAGCCGTTACCTTGCACCTGCGACCAACAGCCTGCGCTTTTACCGCGAGTACTTCAAACCGACTGAAGTTGTTCCGGTTGAAAAGGTGCGTCACCGCTGGCTGGTGAATTTCAAGGAAACGGATTTCTATGTCAACCTCGATCACCTCGAAATTCCAAAGCCTGTGGATTACCTGGAGATCAAGAGTCGCACGTGGAGTCGCTCGGATGCCGAAAGCAAAGCGCAGTTAGCAACAGAGCTTATCACCGTGCTTGGAGGCTCATTGAGGAAAACCGTGACGAATGATTATATCGAAATGATAGAGAAAAGAATAAAATAATATTCAGAGGTGAATGCCATGCGAAGATTCTTTTCCTACCTGTTTAAAACCATCGCGGTCATCTTCGCCATCCTTTTTATTGTAAGCGCAGTCTTGGCTATCCTGCTTGTCAACATCGAGCGCAATATGTTCAACGCCAACCTTTACAAGAACGCACTGACCAGGCAACAAGTATATGCACGCCTTCCTGATATCGTCGGGAGTTTGGTTACGACGAGCATGACCTATAACCCTTGCGCCGCGAACCCACTGGTCTGTGAGGAAACCTCAGATGCCCTGCGCGCTTGCTATCTCGAAAAGTTGGGTGAAGAACGTTATGTCGTCCTCGCCAGTGGCAATGAACAGCCGACCGGGTCGGATTTCCAGAACATACAACCCTGCATTGATCAATTTGGGAGCGAGACACCCGCATCACCCGGAGGTGACGAAAATATAGGCGGAGCGCCTGATTTCATCAAGAACCTCAAGTCAAAAGACATAGCCTCCATCATTTCCATTATCCTGCCTCCTGCAGAACTCCAGAAAATGATCGAGAATGTGCTCGACCAGGTGTTTACCTATCTTAATGGAGATATCAGCCAGGTAAAACTTTCATTGACCAAGCTTAAAGAGAGATTGGCAAGTCAGCCAGGGCAGGATGCAATCAAGTACCTGCTCAATTCTCAACCACCCTGCACGCAGGAACAATTAACAGCCATGTTGGGCGGTGGAGCCGAAGGGGAGATGATAATTTGTGCGCCCTCACCAGATATTATGGCAATGATCATGCCTCAACTAGAAAATCAACTCAATTCTGCAATACCACAAATACCTGACGAGGTGGTCATCCTGCCGCCCAAGAACCAACCAGCTTCGCCCAATAGTGGACCGTTTGGGAACGATCCGGTCACATTCATCCGCATCGTCCGCTCATGGTTGCGCCTCAGCCCGTTACTACCATTGGGATTTCTCCTGTTGGTGACACTCTTTGGCGTCCGCTCCTTCAAGGGCTGGATGCGATGGTGGGGCATCCCCTTCTTCTTTTCTGGTGCGATTACCCTTTTCACCGGGATTGCAATCCTGCCCGTTCAGAATTGGGCTTGGACGAACTTTATCATTCCTCATATTCCTCTATATTTTCCGATAGATGTCGTCAGCATTGGCCACGATCTGGCAAGCTCAGTCCTACGCAGCTTTTCAGGACAAATAGCTCTTCAAGCAGGCATTCTGGCTTCAATAGGACTGGTGGCATGGGTCAGCTCGACATTCATCAAGTCAAGGAGGAAGGAGAGTTTCCCTGCCAGCCTGCCCCCAGCTACATGATCTTTATTCTGATTAATAGTCATTCATTCCTCAGAATGGTATAAATTGTTGCTAAAAGTTCAGTTGGATTGAGGCGTCCAACACTTGCCTGGCGATTAATTGTTTCACCAGATTCGTTTGCTCGAATGATTCATGGAGACGCATCCATGTCGGAATCCCCCTCGTTTCACTCACCCAACACGCTGGGTACTGCCAGCCTGGTATTGAGTATTCTCTCTCTGGCTCTCGTCTTTGGCATCGGCTTGTGCGCGCTGACGGGAATCGCGCAACAATGGATCCAGCTCGTTGGCACACCGTTGTTCATTTGCGGAGGGAGCAGCGCTTTCCTGGGTTTTCTCGGTGCAATCCTGGGAGTGACTGGTATCTTCGCTAAGAATCGCTCGAAAGCAACCGCCATCGTCGGGCTGATTCTCGGATTGGGCGGTATCTGCTTATTCGCAACGGTATTAATCCTGGTGGGCAGAGGTGCTCCTTGAAGCTAATTCTACTGGTCACCGCTTTGCTCCTGCTGATTATCAGCGCATGTGGAGAGCCGGCTTCGGATGGACCAATCCAGGCGGAAGTTCCTTCCCCAACGCCAGTGGATCGCTTCACATTGATTGCCGGGATAAAGATCACACCTGCGGAGGACTTCTGGCCGCCAACCGTGATAGAAGGTTGGAGCCAGCCTGAGCCACTTCCCTACCCCATCAGCACTGCTGGTGGTGAGGATAGTCCGTTCATCCTACCTGATGACCAGATTCTTTACTTCTTCTTCACACCTGATGTCAGCATTCCAGCTGAGAAACAACTGTTCGATGGCGTGACCGGCATCTGGGTCACCCATCGCTCCGGTGAGAGCTGGAGTGAGCCAATGCGTGTTTGGCTGACAGGTACCGGTAAAATAGCCCTGGATGGTTGCCCATTCGTTTTGGGAAACTCGATGTATTATTGCACCGCCCGCGAGGGTTTTCCTGGCCTGGTCTGGTTTCGCGCAGATTTCAGGGATGGCATCTGGCAGAATTGGCGCTTTGCTGGCGCTGAGCTGGAACAGAGCAAATACGAGGTGGGCGAGCTGCACATCAGTGTGGATGGACAGGAATTGTATTTTGGCTCCTCACGTCCTGGGGGTTATGGTGGCATGGACTTGTGGGTTTCGCATATAACCGACGATGGCTGGGGGGAACCGGTCAACCTCGGGTCGCTGGTCAACACCGCCGCGGACGAGAGCCGTCCATTCATCAGCCAGGATATGCAGGAATTATGGTTCACCGGGCAAAGCACGAAGGGACGCCCCGGTCCGGCTGTCTTCCGCTCGTTGCGCCAGCCAGATGAGACCTGGGGTGTGGCTGAGGAGATCGTCTCCACCTTCGCCGGCGAACCCACCCTCAGCGGCGATGGCAAGAAGCTGTACTTCGTCCATCATTTTTTCTCTGAAGATTTAAGCAATATGCTGGAGGCAGATATTTACGTTTCATACAAAACACCATAATTAGGTGTGGTGAACTTCCATTCGTCCACTCTTCCTTTGGAAAATGACTGCTCTTAAGCCGGCCTATCTGGAATTACTCCGCAGCGGGGAACTGGAACGCCGTGCAGTAGCTGCCTCCACTCATCTTGAGTGCTGCGACCTGTGCGGTTGGGAGTGCGGGGTGGATCGGCGTAGCGTCAAGCTTGGTCCATGCCGGACCGGGGAACGCGCCCACGTGGGTAGCTTCGGGCCACACCACGGCGAGGAAGCGCCGCTTAGCGGTTGGCGCGGCTCTGGTACGGTCTTCTTCATTAGCTGTAACCTGCGTTGTCAGTATTGCCAGAATTACGATATCAGTCAAACTGAAGCCGGAAAGGATGTCAATCCAGAAGAACTGGCTTCGATCATGCTTGAGTTGCAGGCATGTGGTTGCCATAACCTCAATTTGGTCTCACCAAGCCATGTAGTCGCACAAATCCTGGCAGCGATCCTTATTGCTGCTCAGAGAGGTTTACATCTTCCATTGATCTATAACACAGGCGGATATGACTCGCTCGCAGCCCTTCGCCTGCTGGATGGCGTGATTGATATCTACATGCCTGATATGAAGTATTCCAGCGCAAAGATTGGTTTGGAATATTCGAAAATCCGAAATTATCCTCAAATCAACCAGGAAGCGGTCAAGGAGATGTACCGTCAGGTCGGCGACCTGCATATTGACGAGCGCGGCCTAGCCTCGCGTGGATTGCTGGTGAGACACCTTGTCCTGCCAAATGGCTTGGCAGGGACTTTTGATATCGTGCATTTCCTGGCAGAAACAATTTCCCCGAATACGTACCTGAATGTGATGGCTCAATACCGTCCGGCATATAACGCTCGGAATTATTCGGAAATAAACCGCCCCATCACCACGCTGGAATACCAGTCAGCAATTCGATTGGCTGAAGCCGTAGGTTTAAAAAGATTGGATGGTAAGATTTGGTGAACCTATTCACATATCAGTTGTATAATATGTTATGTTTACATTCGCCGCAGCAACGACCCAAACCACTCTAGGAGGCTAGAAAGTGAAAACCATTAAACAAGTATTAAAGGAAAAGGGCGGTGATATCTGGTCAACGACGCCAGATAAATCGGTCTTCGCAGCCCTCCAATTGATGGCCGAAAAAGATATCGGCGCCTTGCTCGTCATCGAAGGCAGTAAACTAGTCGGTATCTTCTCCGAACGGGATTATGCCCGCAAGGTGATCCTTAAGGGTAAATCCTCCAAGGTTCTGGCAGTTCGGCAAGTCATGTCATCACATGTTTTTTACGTACCCCCGGATATTAACTGCGAACAAGCGCTTGACCTGATGACTGAGAAACATGTCCGCCACCTGCCTGTGTTGGAGGGAGGTAAACTAATCGGCGTGGTTTCCATTGGCGATCTGGTTCGGTCTGTAATCGCCCACCAAAAAGAGGTTATCGATCGGTTGGAAAAACATATTTTGGAAAATACTAGTATCACGTAATACCGTATCATTACGGGAAGTATTGATCGCTGCCTTGTGCTTATTATAGGCTTGGCACCAAAGTCCCGAAAGATAATTACATCCTTGATCATCGCTGTTCACTTGCAACATTCGTAAGTGCAGGTCGAGAACGATGATGCATTAAATCGCGGTAGGGGATTAGTTATGGTTGACCCATTCGTACTGATCAGCCTCATGGGCAGGCGTTTTGCAGTTGTTCTTCTAGCGTCTCAGCGAAAACGTGGTAACCGGAATCATCACAACGAGCGCGAAAGTATAAGAAAGGGGTTTGTGCTGGATTGGCGATTGCCTCTAACGCCCCCAAACCGGGATTACTGATCGGTGTCGGTGGTAAACCAGCAACGAGGTAAGTATTGTAGGGGGAGTTCACATGCAAGTCATCCAATGTTAGCGGATTCGTCCACCATGTACGCTGGATGTCATTATAACCCATGGCATATTGCACCGTGGGATCACTATCCATATTCATGCCTATAGTCATCCGGTTCAGAAAGACGGACGCGATGGTTGGTTGCTCATCTTCATGGATTGCTTCACGCTGGACTATAGACGCCAAGATCACACCCTGGTACAGGTTTATATCCTGGCTTGTTATGCCGTTCCGTATCTCTGGCGTCAGATGAGAGCTAAATCCCTGCAGCAGGATCGACACCAATTGTTTTGCTGTGGTGTCGCGCGGCAGGGTATAGTTGCCAGGAAAAAGAAAACCTTCCGCTGAAACAGAATCAGGCCAATAGTCAAGGGGAGCAGATGGGGAACGCGCTTCCGAGAGAAACGCCTCGGGGCTGATGTCCAAACCTGAGGTAGGTAAAGTCGCAGCAATCTCCTCCATTCGCCAACCAGCCAATACACCAAAGATGACCTCGAAGGGCGTGGCATCCTGAAGTTCGGCGGCAATCTGGATTGCGGTTCTGGCTGGGCTGAGTTTGTAAGTGCCAGCTTGGATTGATGTATCTACTCCCACCCAAACCAGGTATTCCCTGAATATGGCGGCAGAGCGGATCACTCCCGTTGCTTCCAGGCGGTTCGCGATGCTCGTCACTGTTTCACCTGACTCGATGACGAAGAGCTGTTCGGTACCGTCCGGGTCACGTGGAATAGTTATATCTCCTGCATTCCATATCAGGGAGAAGGAATAACTGTAACGCTGCCAGGCACTTAAAGTAGGAGCTGGTAGACCGTAGGATTGTGCGGCGAGCGTCGGCAGGGAAATCACGAATACAATGATGCCAACGGCAATGAAAATAACAACGAATGAGAGACACGAGGAGCGGGACTTCATGAAGAGAAGGGTGGAATCTGCGTTAGGAGGACCAGGTTACATCTTATGTTGCGTATCGAGGTAAGACTGCAGTTGAATAGCGGCAGCAACATCATCCAGGTGACCGGAGCGTCTCCGACGGGAGACACCTTGCGCGAGGCGTATGGCGCGGGCATCTTGCGTAGTGAAAGCCTCATCCCATAAAATAACTGGTATGTTTGTTTGCATGCGGAGAGTGACAACAAAACGGGCTGAATGCCGACCCTCCAAGGTTGGTTGACCATCTTCATCGAGCGATTGGCCAACAACGATCATCCCGGCTTCATTGAATTCAGCTTGCCTGGCAACGGCGATAGCATCAACTACCCGCGAGACATGCGAGAGGATCATCAATGGGCGGGCAATCGTTCCAGTTGGGTCGCTGAGAGCCAAGCCAAGACGTTTTAAACCGGGATCAACGGCGAGAATCCTCATAATGAAGCAAGCTTACCGCACAGCCCGTAATGAGCATAAAGAAGAGTAAAAGAAGAGTCCGTTGAAATCAGTGTTCTCGATGTTCCCAGCAATACTTTTTCCTGTTTCATCGTATGGTAATCATGATGCGGAATTGAAGCAAGGGTAACCATGGCCACCATGACGGGAAAAGTTCGATAACTGGCGATGAGGTGAGGGGGAGCATGGCTTCCAACCTCTGGTTGGCTTTTTCTAGTGGTAGACCCTGCACTGCGCGTGCAACATTGGCCACATTTATATTGGGAAACAGCATCCGGCTGGCATGGATTTCAAATGATGTTCCACCGCTGGCTTGGTAGACCTGATTGCCGGTCATTTCAACAACCGTTGTCTCGTTAACAGGATGCCAATCCTCTACCTTGCCCGCATCTAATGCAGCGGAGGCAAGCTCATTCAGATCTGCGGCTCGGATATACTGGATTGAAAATTCAACTCGAAGGCTGAGCCTTAAAATCTCACCTGGCAGACCCTCAGCTGGCTGGTAGGTTTCGGCTAATACCTTGGTGAGGACTAGCGTCCCTGGGAAAAGCAAGTCACTACTCGCAAGCTGGTCTGAAAACTGTTCCAACACCTTCTGACGTAAATCAGCTAGCAGCAAGTCGCGCAAGTGGGTCCGATCTGTAACATTGGGCATGTTAACCATGTGTTCAGTCCCGCCATAGGTTGGATCGGGGTTTGTGACCGCAACTTGCCCGCCTAGATTGCCTTCGATGGCGATCAATGCGCCGGCTTCCAGATTTCCGCTTAAGCCGGGTTCATAAGCCTTGATGGGAATATCTATCGTATTATTTACTCCCCCTAAAAGCACACCATCCTGATTGGTAGTGAATTTAACCGCTGGTTCTCCCCGCGTACAAATAACCGTCCCGGCAGGGATGTCAATGACCGAAGCAGTTAGATTTCGGAAAGAGGCCATTCCATAAGCCGGGTTTTCTGGCACCATGGTCTGGCCTGTCGTCAAGGTGGTTTTATCTCCCTCCACGATGATTTCGTGTACTCGTACTGGTAAGCTGCCTGCCAGGTTGACCTCTGCAACATCCGGGCTGGCATTGACCTGGAACATCAATTCTTGTATTTGTGGCGCTGGCTCCAATGATATTGTGGCCGAAGGGACAAAGAGCAATAAGATAGAGATAAATGCGAGCACACCAAGTGTAAAGAACGAAAGTCGGGCAGCAGGACGATCCAGCCATGCGGTTAACGGCGGATGGAATTCAGCATGTAGGCTTCGCAAGTCGGGGGACGTGGCATTACGAATAGGCTTGAAACGAATCGCTCGCCTGCGCCAGGGTTTGCTCTGTGCTTCAGAGATGGTTGAAAAGGAAGAGATTCTCAACTCATCAGCCGCGTAGCAGATTTCCTCCGAGCGCGTCACCAAACCGAGCTGCGCCCCGAGACTGGTGGCATGTCTCTTAAGCAGAAGCAGGTCAAGTGTCCCCGTCAAGAGGCGCTTGTGGGTAGGCCAGACGAGCAGAACACGCCTCGCCTTGATCCATGACATTTTATCGCGGATGGAGATTACATCATCGTGCTGTTCGAGATGGATGACCTGGGTTTTCATCTCCCCTGATTATAATGGCATAGGCTGTCTAATAATAACGGACAGCCTATCGTTTGATGCGGTCATTGGTTGAGGGCCAGGCTGGTTATTTGTTCTCTCACCCATTCGCGGACACTCGCTAATGCTTCCGGGATTTTTGCTGTATTTTTACCGCCTCCGAATGCCAGGTGTGGCGCGCCACCCCCCCCTGCTCCAAGTTGCCGCGAGACATGCCCGACCAGCTCACCAGCCTTGATACCCATCATGACTAGATCGTGGGTTACAGCTGCCATGACAATAATTTGACTTTCGCAAACTGTAGCGATCACACAAATACCACGTTGCGGATATTTCTCGCGGTAACTGTCAGCCAATTTCGCGAGAATATCCTTTTCAACATTCGGTAGTTCCAATATCAGGAGCTGGATACCGGTGCATGTCTGCACATTGGCAATTTGTAGCTTGAAGGTGGAGATGGCTAATTCGGCTTTAAGCGAGGCTATTTGTTTCCTGGCTGCAGCAAGGTCATCCTGCATCTGTTCAGCTTTCTGAGGCACATCCTCCATAGTGGACTTGAAGGTGAAAGCTACCTGCTTTAGCAGCTTGAGGCGTTTGGCAATGAGGTCGTACGCCCTGCGCCCGGTTACAGCCTCGATGCGGCGAACGCCGGCGGCTACGCTGCTCTCGCCGGTGATGATAAACGCGCCCACATCACCGGTGCGCTCGAGGTGCGTGCCGCCACAGAGTTCGTAGGAATATGATTCGGACTCCGGCAGCTTGCTCCTGGTAGTCGATGGTACGCTTTGGGATTCTGGTATCGAGATCGTGCGCACAGTCTCGCCATACTTTTCGCCGAAGAGCGCCATGGCACCCTCGGCAATCGCCTGGTCACGAGGTTTGGTTTTCGCGATAACGTTCATATCTGAAGCGACTGCCTCGTTGACCAACCGTTCAACGCGTTCCACCTGTTCCGGTGTCATGGCTTCTGGATGGTTGAAGTCGAAACGCAAGTGGTCAGGCGCAACAAGTGATCCAGCCTGGCGCGCATGCTCACCCAGCACTTGATGTAGCGCCGCGTGCAGCAGATGTGTGGCAGTGTGGTTTCGCATGATATCGCGACGGCGAGTCACATCCACCTCGGCTATGGAAGGATCACCCACTCTCGGATGCCCAAAGACGACCTCCCCGATATGAACAATGATCCCCACTGAAGGGCGACGCATTTCGGTGACTTCGATTTCCCATCCCCCCTCTTGCTCTCCTTCCATCTTCTCCGAAGATGGCAGGAGAAGGTGGGGTGAACGAATATAGCCTGTATCACTTACCTGGCCACCGGCCTCGATATAGAAGCCGGTTGTTGGAATGATGATTTCAACCACATCTCCAGCTTGAGCCTCGAAAATTGATTGCCCATCCCTAATGATTGCCAGGAGCGTCCCTTCGGTCTTCATCGCCTCGTATGGATTGTAGGCTACCCCATGGCTATTAAGCGCTTTCTCTTTCTGCAGCGCAATTCGCATCGAATTGTAAAACTCGGCATCTTTGCCCCCCAGTGCACCCATGGCCTTACCTCCACCCGAGGCGAGACGATGCTCGTCCATTGCTGCGTGAAAGCCAGATTCGTCCACGTCCAGATTCTGCTCGCGGGCGATATCGCGCGTGATCTCGAACGGCAGACCATAGGTGGCGTACAGGTCGAAGGCCTTATCTCCGTCGAGAATGGTCTTCTCTTGTTGGCATAGCTCATCGAGGAGATGCCCGAGATGCGCAGTGCCCGTCTCCACTGTCCGCGCAAAGCGGATCTCCTCTCGCGTCAGGTTGTCCAGTATGGCAGCGTGGCTTTTCTCCAGTTCGGGATAGAAATCACAATAGGTGTGGATGAAGGCCTCAGCTACCTTTGCAAGGAATGGGTCATGTAATCCTAGTTTTGTTCCGAAGCGTGCCGCCCGTCGGATGATCATACGGCAGATGTAATTGCGCCCTGTGTTACCCGGCACTACCCCGTCTGCGATCAGGAAGGATGCTGCGCGTGCGTGGTCAGCGATGACGCGGTAAGGTGTAAAGTTTGCATACATTTGCACCTCGGTGGCGCCGGTCAAGGAACGCAACATATCCAGCGCAGGCGTGAAGAGGTCGGTTTTATAATTCGAGTTAACCCCCTGCAGGACCGATACGATACGTTCGAAACCCATACCGGTGTCTACATGGGTGGCAGGTAGCGGTTCCAAGGAATTCAGACCAGTCCGGTTGTACTGAATGAAGACTAAGTTCCAGAGTTCGAGAAAGCGTGTACAGTCGCCATTGACCGCGCAGTTGTGTGGTTTGCCTCTTAAGTTGCAATATTCTTCGCCTCGGTCGAGATGGATCTCCGAGCACGGCCCACAAGGTCCAATCTCGGCCATCTCCCAGAAGTTATCTTTGCGTCCGAAGTACAGGACATGATCGGTTACCATTCCCGGTTGTCGTCGCCAGAATCTGGCAGCGTCCTCATCTGCCGGGATATTGCCCTTGTCATCTTTAAAGACAGTTGCCCAAAGTCGCTCGCGCGGCAATCCCCACACATCGGTTAGTAACTGCCAGGCCCACTGGATAGCTTCCTTCTTGTAGTAGTCGCCGAACGACCAGTTGCCGAGCATCTCGAAAAACGTATGGTGGCTGTCGTCGCGTCCAACATCTTCGAGATCGTTGTGTTTTCCGGCTACACGCATACACTTCTGCGAATCGGCAGCACGTGTATATGGTCGCTTATCTGTGCCAAGAAAAACATCCTTGAACTGTACCATGCCGGCATTGGTGAAGAGTAGGGTAGAGTCTCCTCCCGGGACAAGCGAGGCAGAAGGAATGACCGTATGTTTCTGTTCAGCAAAAAAATCGAGGAAATCCTGGCGTATTTTTGCACCGCTGGGTTGTTGGGGCATGATGTCTCCAGTCCTGATGGAATGGGCGAATTATACCCAATTCGGATAGTTTATCGCGAGAATTTTATCGCCGGAAAAGAGAAACCATTTACAGCTCGCGGCGTAGACAATATTAGACAGATATGTCATCAATATCTAATATTTCTTTAACCAAGTAATGCTATACTGCTGTTTAAATAAGGACGCAATATGCCAAACTCCCTCACTCTCCTTCAGAGACCGGCCATTGCGGCAATCCTCCCGGCGTTCAACGAGGCTGATACGATTGGTGGCGTACTAGATGTTCTATGCAAGGTCAATTTATTGACCGAGATCATCGTCGTAAACGATGGCTCGAAGGATGAAACCACCGGTATTGTGCGCGCTTTTATGGCCCGTGACGGGCGTATAAGGTTGATCGAACATAAGAAAAATCTGGGCAAGGGGCAAGCCATTTACAGTGCATGGCGTAGTACGCAAGCGCCTTACTTGATCTTGCTCGACACCGACCTGGTAAATCTAAACCCCGCACAGGTCGAGTCGTTGATAGTACCGGTGCTGGATGATAAAGCGGACATGACTTTGGGCTTGTTCTGGGGTGGACGCTTCTACACTGATTTTGCCCATTGGGCTACCCCCTGGCTGACCGGTCAGCGCGGATTGCGCGCTGGCATCCTTAAATACGTTTCGGAAGACGCTGCAGCCGGTTACGGATTCGAGGTGGCGTTGACCATCGCTGCCGGGCAATATGGATACCGGACGCGATTCGTAACCTTGAAGGGTGTCTGGCACCCACCAAGCGAGTTCCACCGTGGCTGGTGGGAGGGATCCCGCTGGCGCGCTCGAATGTATGGAAACATCTTCAGCGCCTGGTACATTGCCACTCGCAAGCGTTATAATGGCGTCAAGGCATTATTTTCTTCCTTCCCGAAACTTTAGGTTATTTTATTATTGTAATCATTGATGTCAGGCTGGCAATCCGTAGATGGTCGGACTGCCGGTCTGACTTTAATCGTGTACTTATCGGCAAAGTAGAGTAATATTATAATAACAATGATGAGAAAAGCAGTCATCTTATCATTGATATGTTCATTGCTGGCATCATGCCAACCGATGGGGTCAATGCTGCATGTCGCCACCCCTACGACATCTTCCACTCCTACACCATTATTCACACTCATGCCATTATTCACTCCTACATCCAAATTCACACCCACGCCGACCTTGCCGGTCGTTCAAACTGCTCCCCCCCCGCCCGAGTTGAAAATCACCTTGCAAAATGCCAGCCACCTTGTTGAGTTGATCTCCCGTCCAGTATCGCGCTGGGGTGGGGGAATTCTAAACAGTGTTATTTACTCGCCAGACGGTACACTCCTCGCGCTGGCAGCTTCGGATGGCATCTATCAGCTTTCCAGTAGAAATTTAAATGATATAGGTTATTTCAGCACAGGTCCGATCTCAGTAACAAGTCTGGCTTTCTCCATAAATGGTAAAACCCTGGCCGCCGGTCTGGTCGATAAGACCGTGCGACTGTTTGAAGCATCCGGTTTAACTCCTCTCGGTACTCTGAAAGGCCACTTGGATTTGGTTTCATCGATCACGATCTCACCCGATGGGACACTCCTCGCCTCGGCGTCTGCCGATAATACCATCCGCCTCTGGGATTTGCCCAGTGGAAAACTTATCCACATTCTACAAGACCATACAGGCTATGTGTCGAGTGTTGCCTTTTCACCGGATGGGATATTTCTGGCATCAGGTTCTTATGATGGCACAATCGGGCTGTGGCATACAGCTGATTGGGGTTTGGTGAATAGGTTGAGCGGACATCTCGGGGAGGTAAAAAGTATTTCCTTCTCGCCAAACGGGCAAATCTTGGCCTCTGGCTCCTATGACAATACTATAAGATTGTGGCGGGTGAGCGATGGAACTCTTCTTCATATCCTGGAAGGACACACCAACTCCATAAAAGCCATTGCCTTCTCGCCGGATGGATTGCTGCTGGCATCGAGTGGAGATGATCGCACGCTGCGGCTTTGGGATGTTACGAAATCCCTGCTTCTGAATACACTTGATGAGTCAACCAGTTCAATTACCGGCGTAGCTTTTTCACCAGATGGGCAAACTCTATCTGCTGTTTCCAGAGAAAATAGGTTGCACTTGTGGGGTCTCCCGGCGGTACGCCTCCTTCGTAGGCTTGAAGGGCATCACGATTGGATTACAGGCTTAACATATTCCAGTGATGGTAAATACATGGTGTCAGTCGCGAAAGACGCGACAGTGAACATATGGGAGGTGGCAGATGGGACGATTTTTTATACCTTGCGCGAAAGCACACCGCTCTCTAGTGTTGCCTTTTCACCAGATGGGCAATTTCTTGCTTTCGGGGGCTTCGATAACAATATCATCTTGCGAAAGATCTCTGACAGGACCTTCCGGATGGTGTTGACAGGACATACCGCTCCTGTCTTGGATATCGCCTTCTCGCCGGATGGTGAAACACTGGTTTCCGGCGGATATGATAACAACATCCTTGTTTGGAAGGTCTCTGATGGATTGATCTTACGAACGCTTACCGGTCATACAGACGGGGTCTCTAGTATAGCTTTTTCCCCGGATGGCCAGACCCTCGCTTCGGGTTCTCTCGATAAAACCGTGCGCTTATGGAAAGTGACTGATGGTACTTTGCTGAAAAAACTCGAAGTACATCAAGAGAACGTAAGCTGCATTGCCTTTTCACCCAATGGCCAGATTCTAGCTTCTGGCTCGTCTGATATGTCCATACGATTGTGGAGTGTGGCAGACGGAACTTCACTGCATATCCTGTTGGGGCACAGTAACATAGTTACTAGTATTGCTTTTTCTCGTGATGGGCAATATCTTTTCTCTGGTTCCTTTGACAAGAACATTGACTTATGGCGGGTTAGCGATGGGAAATTGTTACAAGTCTTGGAACCCTACGGTGATATCGTAACTCGTTTGGTAATATCACCTGACGGAAAAACCCTGGCTTCTGGCTCGATTGATTCAATGCTCTATTTATGGATGATTCCGTGAGGTAAATTCGGGAATCAATCTCTCAAGCATCGCCTTCTCTTCGGTTTCCGAAATAATTTCTCCATCCAACCAGGCTGTGCGTAGACGATTGAGGATCTTCCGATAGATGCGACCTGGCGGTATGCCGCGTGCTTTTAGGTCATGACCACTCGTCCTTTGGCGCAGGTGGCGCCAGCGCGTCACGAAGTTATTAAGTAGCTCTCGTCCTTTCCCGGTTGTACAAATAAATACTCCATAGATCGCCAATAAGGGAACCTCTTCTAGGCGAGTAAAGACTATGCTCGGCTTCTCTTCCATCAAATCAGGGAGATCTCGCCATAGCTCGCTTGCAGCCGTTATATTACTCCGCAGTCCAACGGGGAAGTGAAGACGCGTCGCGATGGCTTCAATATCCGCTGGGGGGAGGGGTAATAGCCACAGGAGGTAACCCAGAGCCAACCGCCATGGCATAGGCCCGAGGTCCGGCAGACCACCCCAATCCGGTGGATGGGGTTGCTCGAGGCTTACCCCTAGGTCCAAGTGCAGGTTGGCATCCCATGCCAGAGAAGGATGGATCGCTGTTAATAAGCCCAATTCAGCCAGACGCTTCAAGATGGAAACCGCGCAGGTTTCTGCTAGGATCAGATTCAACTCATGGCGGATGCGGTCACCGCTAAGCTTCTCGAGCAGGGGACGGGCTTCGTCCATCAATTGTAAACTGCGCGCTTCGATATGGAATCTGAAACGCTGTTCGAAACGGACAGCGCGTAACATGCGGGTGGGATCATCCAAGAAAGACAGCGAGTGGAGAACGCGCACAAGGCCACCCTTGAGGTCATTCAAGCCGCCCCACGGGTCGAGCAGTTCGCCGTAATGATGTCCATCGAGGCGTAAAGCCATTGTGTTGATTGTAAAATCACGCCGGTGTAAATCAAGTTTAATACTTCCGCGTTCGACTGACGGGAGGGCAGAAGGATGATCGTAGAACTCTTGGCGGGCAGAGATGAAATCTAGACAGGCAAGTGAAAAGGAATATTGTGCATCATTTACTCTATTGGTTGCAATCCTCATGCCCTCTGGCAAGAACCATTTCGCTGTCCCAAAGCGGGAGTGACTGGTAACCTTACCACCATTCTTTTTTGCAAGTGAATGCGCCAGTGCAATGGCATCGCCTTCCACAACCAGGTCGAAATCCAGGCTGGGACGCTCGAGCAGTAAGTCGCGGACGAAACCACCGACCAAATATAGCGGTAATTTTTGAACCGCTGACTCCTCTGCTATGGTGTGGATCAAAGCCAAGGTCTCGACGGGCAAGAATTTCTCCAGTTTCTCAGCCAGGTTGCGGCGTGCACCCTGGTTTGTTTTCGGCGTAAGGGTTTTTAGCAAGTCGGTACGGGTGACGATGCCAATTATTTTGTTGGTCTGCTCGTCTACCACAGGCAGCTGACCCCAACCGCTGTCGGTCATGCAGGTTTGAAGGTGCTGAAGTGAATCTTGGGGATGGACAGTCACCTCACCCGCCTCCATCAGGCTTGCCGCGGTCAGGTTGAGATTATGTCCAAGCGCCCGATCCACGGCACGCCGTGTCAGCAAGCCGATAACATGATCACCACGTACCACCGGGAAGCCCTCGTATCCGTACTTGTGCATCAACCGGGCTGCCTCCTGAAGAGAAGTCCCTGGTGATAATACTTTCGGGCGGCGGGACATGATTTGCGCCGCGGTGGTAGACGGACGCACATGAGACGGAAGGATGTTAAGGAGTTGGTGACATGCAGTGGAAACAGGATCAGAACTCTCCTCCTTCGCTTCTCCCGGCGAGGGATGAGTGCTTTTAATAAGTGCAGCCGCAGCATGCTCGTGGCCACCACCTCCAAAATGAGTGGCAATGGCGGAAACATCAATACTATCTGTTGTTGAACGAGCCACAAGCCGAACCCCCTCTTTAGTGTTTACCAATACAAAGATGGCATCAGGATCAAAAAGGTCGCGTAATTTATGCGCCAGTGATGAAATTTCCTCGCTTGCATTGCCAGCATCACCGCAGGCAATGAGGATGCGATGTCCGTGGATTACGTGCGTCTGCGCATCGGCTGCCAGCCGGTCATACAGGTTGCGCTGTCCAGGAGAAAGTGGTGAGTTAAGAAAATTGGTCGCGATCTCCAAGCTCGCTCCCTGTTCGATCAAATATGCTGCCGCACGGATATCCCGCGGTGTAGTTGTAGCGTAGGTTAGCGAACCGGTATCTTCATAGATGCCCAATAAAAGAAGCGTGGCTCGAATCGTATCTAATTGCACATCGTGTGCCTGTGTGGCTTCAACCAGCACCGTTGATGTCGCGCCGGTTTGAATGATTTCAACATCCCATTCAGGAGGCAGATTGCTGCGTTGCGGATGATGGTCAATTACGCGGATCTTTGTTGCCCTGCCCATGCCTTTGATCGTAACCAGCGATTGAGTATCTACCAGTGTCACCAACTCGATGGATTCTGCCGGTAGGTCAGACGCTTCGCTGAAAGGTAGCTCTACATCATAAAGAGTTTCGAACGCTCGCACGTTGCGATTCATCTTGCGCGGTAATACCGGAAAGGCTCCTTCATCGAGCAGGTAAGCACCCAGAAGGGACGCCAGTGCGTCGAAATCGGCTTGCTCGTGGGTCAGGATCAGTCGCATAAATGTCGTCTGGGCCAGGTATGTAATCTCAGGTCTTGGTGATCAGCTTTATTGTAGCATATTGACATGCCAGTAGAAGGACGTAAACCCATGGTGATAATCCTACCGATCCCCTTATTCCTGAACCATATATAATTCTCGCTTTGTGGCATTACCCGTCGAATCTAATTTATTTATCTAGATCACCCCTTTAATACCTGTTCCTTTAACCATGTGGCAAGCGAAGAGAATAATCAGGCAATTCTCGTAGATGTGAGCGATAGTCTGGACTCTAACTTTCCGATGCATACTGTCGCAAGTTGCCTGCATTTTCAATAGCCGCGCGTAGGATCCCACTTATCTTCTCGATATCTTGTTCGTTGACCGAGGCACCGGTGGGCAGCACCAGGATGCGATCCGCTATCCGCTCGGTTTCTGGAAGCGATGAGGAAAGGTTCGGGAAGAGCGACCGGTATGGTTCCATGCGGTGACAGCCTGGCCAGAAGTAGCGACGCGCCAGCACATTTTCGGCATGTAAAACCTTGATCAGGATGTCCCGGTCTATGCCTGCTTCTTTGGTATCCACCTCCACTGCGATGTATTGGAAATTGCATCTCTCTCGCTCATCATACTGGATGAGGTGGAAACCTGGCAGAGCATCCAATTCCTTGTGGTATTTGAGATAGTTTCGCAGATTGAGGTGAACGAACTCATCCAGGGACTTCAGGTTGGTCAACCCCATCGTTGCGCAGGCTTCGTTCATCTTTCCGTTTGTGCCAAGCTCCACGACCTCGTCGTAACCTGAGAAACCAAAATTGCGTATCAGGCGGATATGCTCTGCCAGATCATCGTCGTTGGTGGCAATCGCCCCGCCCTCGAAGGTGTTGAAGAACTTGGTGGCGTGGAAGCTGAACACTTCTGCCGCGCCGAAATTGCCGATCATCCGCCCCTGGTGCGAACAGCCAAAGGCGTGGGCGGCGTCGAAGAACAGTTTCAACTTCCGGCGCCGGGCGATCTCTTGCAGCGCACCCACCTCACACGGGCGGCCCCAAACGTGTACGCCCAAGATTCCGCTCGTGCGCGGGGTGATGGACGCCTCCACCCAGCGCGGGTCGAGGTTATGCGTGCGCGGGTCAATATCGCAAAATACCGGCGTCACCCCCAGCCATTGCAGCACGTGGGTGCTTGCGATGAAGGTGAAAGATGGCACGATCACCTCGCCGCTCAATCCCAGCGCTCGCACAACGATCTCCAGCGCAATGGTGGCGTTGCATACAGCGAGGGCGTGCTTCACCCCCAGCAACTGGCTCAACTCCGCCTCGAACTGCTTGACGAACGGCCCGCCGTTCGAGAGCCAGCGGTTGTCGAACATCTGGTTGGCGTACTCCATGAACTGCTGCCGGTTGCCGATGTTGGGGCGGCCGACGTGCAGCAGCGCGGCAAAAGCCGGCTCGCCGCCGAGAATGGCAAGAGGGCGCGTGCCTGGTTTGGCTAAGGATTGACGCATTGGATAGGATGGCAAAGGGACGCCGGAATTCTGCATTTCTCTTATTCCACGCAATTCTGCCACCCCTCAGGCCGCGTCTGGACCACTTTTGCCGGCACGCCCACCACGGTCGTATTGGCCGGTACATTACTGATGACCGTTGCCCCCGCGCCCACCGACCAGGCGCCAATCGTCAGGTCTTGGATGATGATCGCGCCCATCCCAATGAATGCGCCTTCTTCGATGGTGACATCTCCACCGATCAAGCAGCCCGGCGAGACCGTCACGTAATTTTCCAGAATCGTATTATGCCCGATGAGAGTACCCGTGAGATGCATATGGTTGCCGATTTGTATCCTACTGGAAATCTGGTTTAAACCATGGATGATGACATCTTCACCTAAGGTTGTCCCACGTTCAATGTGGTCAGGGGTTGTCTGCCGGTGGATCACAGCCGGACAGAAACGCGCCCCGGCTTTTTGAGCCATTTCTACCATGCGGCGGCGCTGGTGCGGTGCACCCAGCGAGCAGACAGCATACACCTCTTTCGAGTGCTTTTCGAGCCAATCGAAATCCCCCAGGACCGGCAGCCCGTGAACAATTTCGCCTGGCTTGGCATATTGTGCTTGCACGATAAAGCCGAGGACTTCATATTCATCCGGGTTGGCCTGGTGCTCGAAAACATCCAGCGTTTCCTGGCCAAACCCGCCCGCCCCAATGATGACAACTTTTTTCATGGGAGACTCCTTTTGGTGTTAGAAATCGGATGAATTGTATCATTATTCGTTTCGCTGGAATTCCAGGCATGCTTCCTGGATGGCCTTCCAGCGCTCCGCCGGGACCCGCACGGTATTCCCCGTCTCGAACCGCGCCGGGCCTTTGTACCCCGCCTCCAGCGCGTGACCCTGCGCAGCCAGCCGCGCCCGGATCGCCTCCCACGCCTCGGCCGGCGCGGCGCAGAAGCGCTCGTACTCCAGCGTCAGGCTGCGCGCCTCGGCGAGCTGGGCCATGCCCGTTTCCGTTGCTTTCCGCGTGAAATACACCTGTCCCGCCACCTGCGCCACCGGATCCCGATCCTTGAGCCATGCGTATTCCGGCGGCTTGACCGAATACCACATCTCTTCCGAGCCGAAGAATTTCTGGCGGCTTTCCAGTAGGGATTGAACCACGTATGCCGGCTCGCGCTTCAAGTGGACGAACAAAGCCCACTCGAAAAGGCCATCGAGGAAGGGGATGTGCCAGTTGAGATACATTCCCTTCAGCGCCAGCGGTTTTTCCAGCGCGGCCTCCAGCGAGGCCAGCTCGCGCACGAACTTCGCGCTATCCACCTTGGCCAAATTCTCCGGCGAAACCACATGGGCATCCTGGCCGAGGGTGAAAAAACGCCCCCAGAAGAACAGGAATTCGTGGGGAGCAAGCGCGCCCTGCGTTTTTCCCAAGGTCGATTCATAGGAAACCGTTTTCTTGAAATCGCTGACCTCGCCGCGAAAATCGTGTTCGACCAGCGCCTGCTGCAAGCGCGCGCCGATATACGGCGCGGCGTAGAAGCGGGAAATGAGATTGGTGGGATACCTGAACCGCGGCGCGGGAGATAAACTGGTAACGATGAAGCGCATGATCCAAGATTTCCACTTGGATGGCGCCATCCTGCACTCCGACCGCTCATGCAAGCCTTATTCCATCGGGCAGATGGATCAGCGCGACCGGCTGATACATGAATGCGGGATCCCCGCGCTGCTGCTGGATGCCGATCATAACGATCCACGTGTTTATTCCGAGGAGCAGGTAGCTAACCGGCTGGATGCCTTTATCGAGATGCTGGGCGTATAATTTTTTACCCTGGAAACCACAGAGTTCATAGCCTTCTCTTTGCAAATGAGGTGAATAGAACGAATGAGGCGAATATATATGGAAACAATCGTGGAATTGGGTATATTCGTACCATTCGTGATCCAAAGTCCGCTGTATGGATGAGTTATGTCGAATATTGAAGCGTTGGGCATTGATCTCGGTTCCACCACCGTTAAAATCGTTGGGATCGATGAGCGCATGCAGATTATCTGGCATCTGCTAGAACAAACCGAACCCATCATCGAAGTACAGCTTGAGCGGTTTTTAAAGAGCGCCTACCAGGAAGCCGGTGTGACGGAAGGTATCCCCTTGGTCGCGACAGGTTATGGCCGACAGTTGGCGCACCAGGCCAGTCGCCAGGTCACCGAGATAACCTGCCACGCATGTGGCATCTTCCACGAGTTCGGTCATGGTGGGACGCTGGTGGATATCGGCGGGCAGGATAGCAAGGTGATCCACATCAGCTCCGAGGGGAAAGTACTGGACTTCTCCATGAATGACAAATGCGCAGCCGGGACAGGGCGCTTCCTGGAAAATACTGCCAGCCGTTTACAGGTGCCGTTGGAGCGATTGGGCACCGAAGCCCTCTCTGTGGGTGACGAAACCCCCATTTCAAGCACCTGCACCGTCTTCGCCGAGTCGGAGGTCATTTCGTTGATTTCGCACGGAGAACCGCGTGCAGCCATCCTGCGCGGGTTGCACAGGGCTCTTATCAAGCGTATCATAGTGATGGTGCACAGCGTGGGGCTTGTCCCACCATTGATGCTTTCAGGAGGCGTGGCACAAAACCTGGCCATCCAGCATATGTTGGCCGACGAAACCGGAGAGAAAGTCATCCTGCCGTCCCATCCCCAACTGGTCGGTGCACTCGGCGCGGCACTGATAGCGATGAAGAAGAGATAATCATACAATGCTGCAACTGATTCAATAAATTTCACGAAAGCGTTGTTATGCCAAATATATCCATCTGCACCCGTGAAACCCATATATAAAACGCTTATCCCCCGGAGGTGAAGCATGTCCACCCTAAAACCGTGGCTAAAGTTCTACGAACCCCACGTGCCGGAACATATTGAATTCCCTAATACAACCATGCCGGTCATCCTGGCCGAGATGGCCTCCAAATACCCCGACCACGCCGCGATGGTCTTCAAGGGTCGAGGCATCACATACCGCGAGTTTGACGAAGCCGTGAATCGCTTCGGTGCGGCCTTGCAAGGGTTGGGGGTGAAGAAGGGCGATCGCGTTGCCATCCATCTGCCCAATTGCCCTCAATTCCCCATCGCCTTCTACGCCACACTGCGCATCGGCGGTATTGCTGTGCCATGCAATCCCATCTACACTGCGCGCGAGATGAAGCACCAGCTTATCGATTCCAGCGCGGAGGTTATCCTGACCCTCAGTTCCTTGTTACCAGTGATTCGCCAAATTCGCCGCGAGACACGTTTGCGCCAGGTCGTTGTCGCTGAGATCAAAACATATTTTCCTCCTCTCTTGTGGCTGCTTTTCACCCTGCTGATGGAAAAGAAAATGGGCCACATCGCGGATATCTCCAATGATGTGGATACCCACTGGTACCACGAGCTGCTTATCCACTCACCAGCCAAACCCCACCCGGTCGCGATGACAGGTGAGGATACAGCCGTGCTGCTCTATACTGGAGGCACAACCGGCATCTCAAAGGGCGCGCAGTTGACCCATCGGAACATCCTAGCTAACGCGTACATGGTTATTAAGTGGGTTGGCGGGAAGGAGGCTGAGGATTCCACGCTGACCGCCCTCCCCCTCTTCCACTCTTATGCCATGACAATGTGCATGAACTCGTCCATCGCTGGCGCGGGTACGATGATCTTGATTCCTGATCCGCGTGCGCTCGACGAAATCCTTAAGACCATCCACAAGCAGCGGCCCAAGTATTACCCGGGTGTGCCGGCAATGTATGTGGCCATCATCAACCACCCCAAGGTTCACAAATACGACCTGTGCTCGATCAAGGTCTGCTGCAGCGGCGCGGCACCACTTCCGGTGGAGGTGCAGGAGCGCTTTCAGGGTTTAACCGGCGCGCGGCTGGTTGAAGGCTATGGCCTGAGTGAAGCTTCTCCCGTCACGCATGGTAACCCGGCTTACGGTGAGTGCCGCATCGGGACGATTGGCCTGCCCTGGCCCGATACCGAGGCGCGCATCGTGGATGTGGATACGGGCGAACAAGTCCTTGCCCCTGGTGAAGTGGGTGAGCTGTGTGTGCGCGGTCCGCAGGTGATGAAAGGCTATTGGAATATGCCCACCGAAACTTCGAATGTATTGCGCACCGACGCAGCTTCTGGCGCTCCCTGGCTTCATACTGGTGATATCGCAACGATGGACGCGGATGGCTATTTCAAGATTGTGGATCGAAAGAAGGATATGATCCTTGGCGCAGGCGGTGAGAACATCTACCCACGCGAGATAGAGGATCTGCTGTATGAACACCCCAAAGTTCTGGAGGCAGCAGCTGTCGGAGTGCCTGTACCAGGAAAGGGGGAACGCGTCAAATTATTCATCCGCCTTAAGGATGGACAAACAGCCAGTGAGGAGGAGATCATCGAGTTCTGTAAGAAGAATCTCTCCCCCTTCAAAGTACCAAAGTCCATCGAGTTTCGCGAGCAGCTACCCAAGACCATTGTGGGTAAAATCCTGCGTCGTGAGCTCGTAAAAGAAGAGTCTGGTACGCAAGAATAAGAATTTAATATGAAAGTCATTGTGGGGGCTTGGGTAGCTATTCACTACTCGACTGAAGCCGTTACGGTGTAATCGAGATTTATAGTAGCGACTTCAGTCGCTCTATTATAAATAATCCAAAGTCGGTAAATTAACGTAATTAGTTACCCAAACCAGCTTGGCGCGTGCATAATCAACCAATACACGCCCGCGGCGACGAGTGACGAGGCAGGGATGGTTACGATCCAAGCCATGACGATCTCACCACCTACACCCCATCGCACTTTATTGACTCTCTCGGCTGCCCCCACGCCCATGATGGCAGAGCTTACCACCTGCGTGGTGCTGACCGGACCGCCCACCAGTGAGGCTCCCAGGATCACGAAGGCAGAAGTCAACTGCACCGCAAAGCCGTGTACCGGCCTGATCTTATAGAACTTTCCTCCTAGCGTTCGGATCAACCGCCAGCCGCCCAGCGCCGTTCCCATGGCAATTGCACCTGCGCAAATGACAACAACCCAAAATGGAATGGTGAATACTTTCAAATAACCCAAGATCAACAATCCCAAGGTGATTACACCCATCGTCTTCTGGGCGTCATTGGTCCCATGGCTGAACGCCAGGGCAATTCCGGTGATGATCTGCGCGCGTCGAAAGAACCAGTTGATCTTTGGGGAAGCATCCCGCGCTGAAAAGAAGATCAGCTTGTTGATAACATAACCAAAAATCAGCCCGATGATTGGCGAGATAAATAGTGCGATCAACACTTTTTCTAGTCCAGCAATTCCGATGGCTTTGAAACCTGCGCCTACGATGACCGCGCCAATTAAGCCACCCACCAACGCATGAGATGAGCTGCTGGGAATCCCCAAGAACCAGGTTAGCAGATCCCAGGCGATCGCGCTGACCAGAGCCGCTAGAATCACCTCGATGGTAATGCTCTCGGCAGCGACGATTTCGTGGGCAATCGTCTTGGCGACTGCGACACCAAAGATGAAGGGTCCGAGAAAATGCGCCACAGCGGTCACACCCAACGCAACTGCAGGCCGGAATGCCCGGGATGAGATCATCGTGGCCACGATGTTGCTCGAATCGTGGATGCCGTTCAAGAAGTCGAAAAGAACAGCCAAAACTACAACCAGAATTGCGACTGGTAGCACAACCACCTCCGGTCTAGGTCATCTTGACGATGATGTCAGCGATGACATTGGCTGCTTCATCCCCCCGGTCTGCCGCGTTGCTAAGGTGGCGGTATACTTCACGCATCTTCAACATTTGGACGATGTGATGAACATCCTCGGGCCCGCTGAACAGGTCTGCAACTGCTTCCCGATATACATCTTCAACTCGATTTTCGAGCGCCTTTGCCCGTTGGGCGTGATCCGTCGCCACTCTCGGATGCTCCCTGAGACGTTGGACTGCTTGATGGATCTCGTAAGCCGCGTCCCGCAGCAAAGATGCAATACGTGCCATGAATGGAGTAGGCGCCACGTTCAGGACGCCCATCTCGGTGATGGTGCTGTAGGCATAGTCCAGAACATCGTCGATCGTCCGCGAAAGGGCAAAGATATCTTCCCGATCAATAGGTGTGACAAATGTACGATTCAACTCGTCAATGAGGATGCGTCGGACTTCATCAGCTTCCTTCTCAGTAGCAGTGATCTGCTGGACAGTCTCTGGGCAAGGGGACTTCATGTACTCCTGTAAAAGCTCTGTTCCTTTAAGTGTCAGAGCGGCTTGTTCGATGATCAACTTGAGAAATTGATCTTGTCGGGGTTTGAATAACTTGGCCATAGGTTGTATCCTTTCCGCTGGTCACGCTCAATACGTGACCATAGTTAACTCGCCAATCACCTCGTAGTGACTGGCGAGTTCCATCTCCACCAGATGTCCAAACCATTTAATTATGTACGGGAGAAAGTAGAGTGTGCGTAAGGCGAAGCCGCCAGTACACCCCACCTCTCTAATTTCTTGCGATTATTCGATCCGTTATTTCTTATTTGTTGGTGCTTAATATCAGCACCGCCTCGCGCGAGCATGTCACCTCAGATTTATCGCCAATCTTGGGAAGCTCAAGAAATGGATTGTTGAAGGTATCCATGTAGAAATTAGTATTGCCAATATGCACCTGGATGCGAACGATGGAGCCCAAGAAGGTGATATTTTCGATAGTGCAGGCGAGGATATTGGCCTTTTTCTCCTCGGCTGCAAAACTGAGCCGCTCAGGTCGGATGGCGATCATGACCTGATCACCGCTAAGCCTCCCCTCCAAACCTCCTGCAGTCTGGAGTTGGAAACCGTCCATCCGAAGCGTGTTGCTTATTGGGTCGACAACCTCTGCATTAACCGCGTTTAATGTCCCGACGAAATTAGCCACGAAGTCGGTCTGGGGAAAATTATATATTTCAAAAGGTGTCCCCACTTGCTCGATCTTGCCATCGTGCATGACCACCACGCGATCAGAAAGGGATAAAGCCTCTTCCTGGTCATGGGTTACGTAGATGGTGGTAATGCCTAGCTTCCGCTGGATACCACGGATTTCAGCACGTAGCGTGACGCGGATCTTCGCGTCCAATGCAGAGAGCGGCTCATCGAGTAGAAGGATCGCCGGGCTGAGTGCTAACGCACGCGCCAGTGCTACACGCTGCTGTTGCCCGCCAGAAAGTTGGTAGGGATAACGGTCACCGAAATCGGGCATATGGATCAAATCCAACATTTCTGCCACGCGTTTATGGATATCCGCAGCTGGCTTCTTTGCAATCTTGAGGCCAAACCCGATGTTTCCAGCAACTGTCATATTTGGGAATAGCGCGTAAGCCTGGAACACCATACCCACATCCCGTTGGTTGGGTGGTTTGTTGGTAACATCTTTACTTTCAATTACGATATTACCATTCGTCGGGGTTTCGAATCCCGCCACCATACGCAGTGTGGTTGTTTTCCCACACCCGCTTGGTCCTAAAAAGGAGACAAACTCCCCTTTATCAACCTGGAGGTTGAAATCCTTAACTGCGACTGCTTTACCAAATTGCTTATTTATATTGTTTATTTCCAAGAATGCCATGGTAACCTCTTCTTAATGTGCACCTGCAGTCTGACCCTGTCCACCAGTGACAAGTTGGATGATGCCCATCGCTGCCCATGTTAACAAGAAAGTCGTAAACGTGAGCGCTGCTGGTTCATAGGCGCGGTGTTGACCGAGTAGGAAAAGATAAGGGCCAAAGGTGGGAACACCAAGGAATGAAGCCAGGATTACCTCGCCGACAACGATGGCAAAGGTTAGTAGGGCGCCGCTCAATAGGGCTGTACGCAGATTCGGTAGGATTACACTACTGATGATAGTAAACCAATTCGCGCCTAGGCTCTGCGCGGCCTCTGTCAAAGTCCTTACATCAACGGTGCGCATCCCCGTATCCACCGAGCGATACATGTAGGGTAGCCCCAGGACCATATAACCACCGACGATCAAGATATCCGTCCCAAATGTGAAGGTTGTTAAGGGCTGCATCAGCGTAATATTCGTGAAGGGAAATTTTAATGGAGAGCTATAGACATAGATCATCCCAAACACGAGGATTATTGCTGGGATGACGAATGGAAGAAGGGTGATGAACTCCACAATCCTTCGCGCTTCGGGAAGGCGAAGTCTTATCCAGTATGCAGTCGGGACGGTGATGAGAATACTTACAATGATGGTCACCAACGCGAGGATGACAGAGTAACCGAACGTTCTTAGGAACTCAGGGTCACTGAATGCTCTCTCGTAAGCTTTAAAACTAAGAACACCGCGCTCCATCCGCAGGGAAAAATCCAAGGTGGCATACAACGGCAGAATGAAATACAACACACCTATTATGAACCAGAACCAGCTCCAGAAAGGGAATTTACGCGTTTGTTTCGAGTCGTTCATTTCAGCCACCTCTCTGTCTTGCGTTGGAGCAAGGAATAACCCGCTAGCGAAACCGCCATGATGATGACCATCCCCATCGCCATGGCATAACCGAGACCGGGGTTGTGCAGCACATCGCCGCGGATCTGCGCTCCAATTTGGATGGTGATAATGGGTAAGGCACCTCCAGTGAGCGCGTAGGCGGTGGCGTACGCTCCGAATGCATTCCCAAAAAGGAGGATCATCGCGCCTAACAAGGATGGTAGGAGAATAGGCATGGCGATGTGAAACCAATATTGCATGGTGGTCGCACCGAGGTTTTCAGCCGCCTCTCGCCATTCACGCCTCAATCCATCCAAGGCGGGAGCCATGATTAACACCATCAATGGAAATTGGAAGTACATATAGGTTAGGCTCAATCCAACAAAACTATACAGGCTGAAACCAGAATCATACAGATTTAGGTGGAAAAGATTCTTCAATAGGGCAGTGACGAACCCCGTCCGCCCGAGAGTTGCTACAAACGCGAAGGCAAGCGGTACACCGGCAAAGTTGGATGCTACGCCCGAGAATGTGATCAAAGCTGGACGCAGAGCGCGCGGCAAGCCACCAACGGTCACGCTATATGCCAGTAGAAAGCCAAAAATACCGCCGCCAAGCGCAGTGACCGCGCTGATCCGAATGCTCAACCAGTATGAGTTGAGAATATATGGTTGGGTAAATAACTCCAGTAAATTTTCTAGCGTGAAGTGACCCTCGCTGTTGATGAAGCTGCCTGCAAACAAGCGAAATGATGGAAGGAACAAAAAAAGGATAGCAAAGAGGAAAAATGGAATTACACCAATCCAATTTTTCCAATTGGAAGGAGGTGCTTTGGACATTGCAGGGGAGAGGATTTTTGCGGTCATATTCGGGTCACCTAACTGCTGTTATTAGATCTTCTGGATTACGGAAGGTCTCATCCACTCGTTGGATTAGCAAGACCCCGCCGGAAGGCAGGGTCTCGCAAAGACCAAAACGAGTTAACTCATTTACGGAGCAGCTTGGATGTTAGCACCAACGACCGAGTCCCAGCTGCCGGTGATAAGCGTCTTGGCGGCAGCCAGTTGGTCATTCGTCGGGAAGACCGCGCCGGAGACATCCGGTAACTTGGCCAGCAGGTCAGCCGGGATGACGTTGCGGGCGCGTAGATCAGTCTCGCGGATCGGGTGGCAGTAGCCCTTCATCCAGATCAGCTGGCCCTCATCCGAGTAGAGGAATTCCATCCACAGCTTGGCTGCGTTGGGGTGCGGGGCATAGGCACTGATGGCCTGGACGTACACGCCCGCGAAGCGGCCCGTAGCCGGGATGACGACGGCGGTATGTGGGTTGCCAGCGAAGGAGTCCACCGCGGCAAGCGCATTGTAGTCCCAGGTGAGGCGCACAGGGATCTCACCCTTGGCAACCAAACTGTTATTGGCGATCAACGGAATGAGGTTGCCGGCCGCATTCAGGCTGGCAAAGAAATCGAGGCCGGGCTGCGGATTATCCAACGAGCCACCATTGGCAAGGGCGGAAGCGTAGACAGCCTGGATGGCCTGGTTGGAAGTACGCGGGTCACCAGAGAGTGCTATCTGTCCATTATATTTCGGGTCGAGCAGGTCGCCCCAGTCCTCTGGCACACTCGGTTGGACATCGGTGTTGACCAGGAAAGCCATCACGCCATAGTAGTCGCCGTACCAAGCTCCATCGGCGTCCTTGGCGCTGTCGGGAATGGTGTCCCAGGTGGATACCTTGTAAGGCATGAGCAGGCCTTCCGCCTTGGAGGTGGGACCGAATGCGAAGCCAACGTCAATGACATCCGGGGCTTGCGGGCCTTTGTTGTCCTTGTTGGCCTTGATGGCTTCGATCTCATCGCCGGATCCGCCATCTGGGTTTAGCTCATTGACCTGCAAGCCGTACTTGGTCTTGAAGGTTTCGATGGCCTCGCCGTAGTTGCACCAGTCGTGTGGCAGGGCGATGGTGGTAAGCATGCCTTCAGCCTTGGCCGCTGCGACCAAATCCGATGAGGCACCACCCGCAGTCGATTGCTTGGGGCCGCATGCAGTAAGGATAAAGGCTCCAATCATCAACAACACAAACACCTGGAAACCGAACTTTTTCGTGATCATATTTCTCCTTTTTCTCCTTGTAGTGAAATGATGATAGGACATATGTGATCGTTATCGGATGATATGGTTTCTTTGCACCTCCAGTTGAAAAGGCGGATGACATCCGGAATCCCCCTGAAGCATGTAGCTTTGAAACCTGCGAGGATGCAGGTCGGTCACTGAATGCATAGCTTATTTTAACACAGAAACTCTCTGAGTCAATTATTTCAAGACCTGATAGGTTTTCCGAACCTATCAGGCCTTCAAGCTTATTCGACCGGGATCTCCTTATAGACCTTGTCCACATCAATGCCCTGCTTCTTGCGGAACGCGCTGAAGCCGAAGTAGATTCCCGCGGCCAGGGCGTACATGATGATCATGAACACCATCGAGGTGCTGTTCTGCCAGCCGATGCCGTAGAAGTAAGCTGGGTCCCAGAACCAAACCACAAGCAGCCAATCGAGGAAGGCAAAGAAGACCAGGCCGGCCGCCACGATGACGGGCAGGACTTTTTCAGCAAGCAGTCTCTTGCCAACGTAGATCACCACATAGACCAGCAAGGCAGCATTACCCAGGCTCAATAGCGCGATCAGGGCGATCATGGCCTTGGTTAACAAGGTCTGCTCGCCAAAACCGGCGAAAACCTGCCCGCCCAGGTTTGCGGTCAAGTAGATGAGGTAGACTGACGCAACAACGAAGAGAAGCATCACGATCCAACTCAACCAGGCTGGTATCTTGAAGCGGGCGATCGGCGAGCCTGCGTAAATCTCCTTCTGGCGGTACGGCAGCAGGATGCCCGCCAGAGTGGTTCCAAAGAAAGTCACTGCGATGACCAGCGTGGCATCCAGTACAATGGTCTGGAATCCGACGATGTTGAAGGCATAGAGCAGCGAGATGATCACCGAAGGGATGACCATCAGCAGCAACGCGTTGACCGGTGTGCGCGTACGTGAGTCGATCTTTGAGACCCACTCCGGCAGCATCCGGTCGAGGGCGGCGGCAAAGATGACGCGCGTTGAGCTCAGGAACACAGTCCCCGACCAGCCGAACCACCACATGCCCACAAGGAAGACAATGATCAGTTGCAGGACGCGGCTTCCGGTAAGGAAGGATGCGAATTGCACCGGGTAGGGCCAAATGGGGATGGCAACGTCTGTTCCGTAGAAGATATTGCTCCAAAACGCGCCGTTGGAGTTGATATAGAAATCCCACCCCATGGTTTTATTGATCAACGCAAAGAAAACGAGCGCCAACCCGGCGGTGACGATAATGGCTGTGGCCATGCCCCAGAAGTTCCGCTTGTAATCGTTGGCTCCGCGCACCTCACCGTAGAGTGTGGAACCCCAGTTCGGCCACAGGTTGAAGAAGGTCATCATCGGCACCATGGCCATCGAGGCGCCAAGAGCGATCACCCAGAGCGGGCCGAAGGTGGTGCCAGCTGCCTGGCCTGCGGCGATGGTGTTGTTGTAATAGTCTGCAGCAGGCAGGCCGTAGACTGCGGGCAGGTTGGCATTGAGCGCGGCGATGAAGGTCGTCTTGTCATTGAACAGCAACAAGCCGAAAACAATCAAGAGACCCGCCAGGCCCATGTAGAAGCAAACCTTCTGGACACGGGCGTACCATTTCATGCCGATGGCGATGTAGATGAACACGATGAAGCACACCAGCAACATGCTGACGAGTGGTCCCCATGGGTAGGTTGTGAACCATAGAGCTAGTCTGGGCGCTCCGAGCAGGGCAGCCATGGGTGTGAGGAACTCATAGGCCAGCATCTGCCCATAGAGCGGCACCCATAGCCACAGGATGAACCACCAGCCGGTCACCGAGAGAACGAAGCCAAGGCCACGCCCAAGGATGCGGCTCTGCCAAACGTAATCGCCACCGGCACGCGGCATGGCCGAAATGAGGCTGGCGTAGACGATTACCTCGAAGATGGTGAAAATGCCGCCCACCACCACCGCTGTGGCGAGACTTCCTCCAAAGTACCAACAATAAGAAAAAATGAACAGGCCAAGCGTGATCAGGTTGATTGAGAAGGTGGCGTAAATGAATGCATCGAAAACCGACCATGCTCGAACCAGTCCACTGGCCTTGCGAACGAATAGGTTGACCTCACTCATCTGTATCTCCTTTGCAAGTGTTTTCTAATTTGCTGCGCTGGGCACTTGTACCGAACGTAAGTGCGATGTTACAAAATCCTGCGCATTTGGTGGATATGTCAATTCACTATAACCGGGTATTAAATTATCAGTTTCTCGATAGCCACTCTCCTTTCCAAATCCATTTGCCATAGATTTCCCGGATTTCCACCGATCGTTCATTCCGCGTAATCTATGGTTGAAAAACTAGCCAGTTGTCAAGACGTAATTGCCAACTTTGTTCGGCTTCAGTTCCACAACTGCTCCGTGTAGGATGCCCTGCTCGTACATGCTGCCGGGGTTGATACACAGCGTCTTCTTGAACTTGCGCGTACCCTTACCTTCGTGGATGTGTCCGTGAAGTCCGAGTAGAGGTGAGTATTTATCAATGACTTTTAAAACCGACCTGCTCCCCACTGGCACCAATGAACGACCGGCGTAGGCAGGACGCAGATCCTTCGTCAATTCAGGAGCCTCGTCCAGGCCGCTGCCAAAGGGTGGCGCATGTAGATTGAACACCGCGTTCGCCGGATTCTTCATCCCGGTAATGATCGCTTCGATGCGGGCAAGCAAGGCTTCCTCGGGTTCTTCGCGGTGCGTATCCCATGGAGTGGGATTGGTCCATCCGCTACTGACCATCTCATGATACTCGTCCAACGCGATGACCTGGCCCTCCACACTGCGTACACACTTGGATGCGGCGATGACCTCATCCACCTCGAACATATCATCGTTGCCTGGACAAACGTAACAGCGAGTGCCGGTTCCTGCTAGTTTTCCGTCTGCGTAATCCATCCAACGCTGCATGGTCTTTATGACCTGCTCCACGAACAGCTCGTCGGACTTGCCCGGTGTGCCGGAAATGACGCCCACCTCGTCGGGATCAGTTATGTAAGGATAATATCCGCGGTTTTGGATGGTCTGCACCATTTTTTCCACCATCTCGCGGCTCTCCAGGATTGTCTCCTGTTCCAGTAAAGTCACCTTGTATTTATCACCGCCTTGGGCAATGATCGGCACGATGGCTTTGCCGGTCATATCCCCCCCGAGGATGAGGGTGTCCACCTCATAAAATTTCGCCGCGCTGATGAACTTTTTCCAGCAGATTTCAGACCCATGCACATCGGTGGCAAAAAAGAGTTTCATTGGGCGTTCCTATTCTGTACATTTCGAAACCGTAGTAACCTCTCCGGTAGTTTAGAAAAAGGCTCGACTAAAGTAACCACACCAGCCTCCCGGTTACCATCCTATTGGTTTCTCCAAATTTCCCGACACCAACCCCGTGAATTCTGCGCGGATGCGCGCTTCCAGCTTGGGATCAAAGCTGGTTCTGCTGCGCTTCAACAGTATCTCACGAACCCGAGCCATTGCTCGAGCGTGGATATCCAATGCACCCTTCCCCTCCCAGATATTGCGTGGCTCGCGGTCTGCCAGTTTCGTTAGCAGGCTGGTGGATTTCATCCGCTTAATGGTGTGCGGGTGCATTAAAAATGAGCCACCTGGTCCCACCTTCGCGATGACCTCCAGCGCTAAATCCTCCTCGCTGAACTCTAAGCCGCGTTTCACTCTTTTCAGCATCAACGCAATTTCCTCGTCAATTACCGCCTTGGCAAAATCGAAGGCTTTAAGGGCATCCAGCAGACCAGCCATGTTTAACATATCCACCCCAGCTAACAATCCTGCCACCACCGACATGCCCGTCTCGTAACCGGATTGGGCGTCGTTGACCTTGGCGTTGGTCAATCCGATGTACCCACCACAGGGAGCTTTGTAGTAGCGCGCCATTTGTGCGAAAGCCATGTGCAACATCCCGCACTCGATGCCTCCCGAAGCGTAAGCCCCGGTGCGCATGTCGGCTACTGTCGGTAATGTGGAATATATCAGGGGGGTGCCAGCCTTCACCATTTGCATCAAGATTGCCGCTGCCAGGAACTCGGCGTTACCTTGCGCAAGGGTCCCTGCCATGGTCATGGGGGCGGTTAACCCGGCGTTCGGCACGATGGATGGATAGACCGGCCAGCCGCGCTCCGCGAAGAAGATGAGCAGTTCGGTTGAAGTAAAATCCATTGTCAGCGGTGAAACGACCGGGCAAAAGTGGTGCGTTATGAAAGGATGGGCGCGGTAAGTCTCATCGCACCCAGCGATAAGACTGCCCAGGCGCAGCACCTTCTCTGCATCAGCTATGTCGGTGGCTGTGCTTCGCACCGGTTTCAGGCAATTCTTCAACGCCGGGTAGAGGCGTGCTAAGGTAAACTGGCCGGGGGCTGCATCCTCTGCCAGAGTCGAGACGGAGAAGATATCGTAGCCGGGCAATTCGTTAATTAGATGGGCAATGCGTGCGATGTCATCCGAACGACTGCGCCGCTCGCGACCCGTAACCGGGTCAATCAGATTCGGCGCCGAACTACCTGTTACAATAACAGGTCCATCCTGCGGGAGGACGCGGTCGAAATTGGGGTCACGTCCGCGAAAAGTAAAAGAGGCAGGCATCAACTGGCGGAATTGCTCGACCACACCGCGCGGGAACTTGACAACCTGCGTTCCGCCATCCACGTGGCAACCATGCTGGGTAAAAATATCGCGCGCTCTTTTGTTACGAACCAGGAGGCCAATATTTTCGAGGATTTCAAGCGAGGCTCCATGGACGCGCTCGACTTGTTCTTGCGTGAGGAGGGAGGCGTATGTTGTCAAGGGATCATAATCCTTTTTGGAGAATGCATTGACATTCGCTTTACCACAGATGAACGCAGGTAAATGGGTTTCAAGCACCTTTTCACATAAGTATTATCCAACAATCAGTGTTCATCCCTGCTTACCTGTGTAGAAAAGATGAAATGGCAAGAGTGAATCCTGATCTACGTCAATTCAACTTCGAGGTGCTCTGCCAGCGCCAGGATCTCCGGGATTGGAAACATCTGCAACCCCGGTCGGGTCACCTTAAGCGAGGCGGCCGCCGTAGCAAAGCGAACCGATTGTTCCAGAGACCATCCTTTCAGATAACCATAGATAAAGCCGGAAGAAAATGTCGCGCCCGCACCGCAGCCATCCACTGCCTTGACCTTGGGGGCATGGACTCGGATTACCTCTTCACCGCGCACAGCCAAGCAGCCATCCTCAGCCAGGGTTATCAGGGCTGTCATCGCACCAGCTGCCAGCAACTTGCGCGCCACCGTAAGCGGATCGGTACTGTCCTTTTGGGCTGCATCGGTTACGGCCTGGCAGATTGTTGCCCGGCTCACGTAATGGGTCAGGATGCTTGTGTCGACATGACCATGTTCCAAGTTCAAGAATACAGGCACTCCCAGGCGCTGCGCCTCATCCATCGCCCGCAGGATGTAATCGCCGTCGTACCAATCCACATAAAGAAGGCGGGCATCCGCCAGAAGTGAAAGGTTCGCTGCATCGAGTGTCGCAAGGATTTCAGGCGGACGCTGCCAAAAATATGTGCGCGCCCCGGTCCGATCCGAAACATCCACCTCCAGTGGGGTTTTAATCGTGTTGGAGAAACGCACCTCGCCTTGCACACCCCATTCCGTTAATTGAGACGCCAGCAGGTGCCCGCGTGTGTCATCACCAACCGCGGTGCCTATCATGCCGGCCGATACAGACCACTGGCGCAACAGGCAGGCAACGATAGCCGCGTCATCGAAGACAAAATCGGTTACCGCCTCTACCAGCGCGCCCGTGTTATGCTCTGGCAGCGTGTCCACCACCAAGATGGCAACCGGCGTCAACATTCCAAAACCGACATATTCAGGGGAGTTCATTTGTTGCAGGACGCGCCTCCCTCTCCCCCCTTTGGGGAGAGGGGTTGGGAGTTAGAGTTACGCACGCAGCCTTTCACCTCTCGGATCGAAAAGCACAGTGGACGTCACCTCCACCATATGGCGGCCTTCAATAAGCTCGGCCTCAAAACGGTTGCCTGCTTTCGCCAACTCCATCGGTAGGTATGCGTAAAGTATGTTTTTCTTCACTGTGTACCCATAACCACCGCTGCGGATTCGTGTTAGTACAGCTCCTTCGTGGTAGATTGCCTCACCTCCATAGATTTGGGTGAATTCCTCACCGTCTGTCACCAGTGTGCAGAGTGTTCGTTTCAATCCTTCTTTCTTTTGCCGTGCGAGTGCCTCCTTGCCAATAAAATCATTCTTGCCAAAATCCACGCAGAAACCGAGACCAGCTTCGAGCGGGGTTTCGAGCTGGGTTACATCCACGGTGTAATAACGATAGCCTTTTTCGAGGCGGAGTGCGTCCAACACTTTATAACCACCGACCTCGATGCCAAATTCCCTTCCTGCGTCGAGCAGCATTTCCCAGACCATCGTGGCACGGTTGTAGGGAGCGTAGAGTTCCCAACCCAACTCACCCGCATAACTGACACGCTGTGCATAAACCTGCACGCCGTTGATCTCTATTGGTTTCGTTGTGAGATATGGGTGTGCTTTATTGGATACATCGTTATTCGTAACTTTCTTTAATACATAACGAGCCTTCGGCCCCCAAATAGGAAGGCATGCCCACTCCTCGGTGATGTCGTGGATGGTCACCCTGCCATCGTTTTTATCAGTGTGCATCTCCAGCCAAGCTTTATCATTGCCGATGAATGCTGCACCGGTGATGACCCAGAAGCAATCTCCGCCGAGGCGCGTTACGGTCAGGTCAGCTTCTACGCCACCATTCGTGTTGCAGAACTGCGTATAGGTCGCACCGCCCACTGGTTTATCCATTTCGCTGTCTGCGACACGGTTAAGGAGGGGTAAGGCCCCCGGGCCTGTCACTCTGAGCTTGCCGAATGGTGTCAGGTCGTAGAGACAGACGCGTTCGCGCGTGGCGATATGTTCCTTTTCGAGCCGGTCAAAGTAAGGAGGCTTGATCCACCCCCCCCAATTGCGCTGATCTTCGCCCATGCGGCGGGATGGCTTTCCTGGGTTGTAATAGTTGACGCGCTCCCAGCCAAACTTCTCTCCGAAGACCGCACCCAATTCCAGATGGCGGTGATAGACTGGGGTGACACGATGTGGTCGCGCCCATTCAAACTCATCATTCGGGAAGCGCAAGCGGTAATAATACTTGACGCTCTCGCGCGTCCGCTCGCAAGCATATTGCGGGTCAGCATAATAGTTGTTAAAACGCGTAGCTTTGTAGGCGTACACCTCCACTGTCGGTTCGCCACCTATGATCCACTCGGCCATCAGCTTGCCCACGCCACCTGCACCGCCATAACCGTTGAGCGAAAAGCCTGCTGCCATCCACATGCCGTGTACACCTGCCATTGGACCGAGGATCGGCTGGCAATCGGGCGTGTATGCGCCGGGGTGACACACGAGCGTGATGATCCCCGCCTGGTCAAGGAATGGCAGGCGGCGGATCGCGCCTTCAAGCAATTGTTCGAAGCGGGAGTAATCTGCAGGCAGGGTTGTGCCGCCATGCTCCCATGGCACGCCGTCAATCCAGCGTGCCAATGGATTCGGTTCGTAACCACCGATGACCAGACCACCCGCTTCTTGCCGCATGTAGACCAGGTTCTCCGGGTCGCGCAGGCAGGGCGTATCGGCATTGAATTCGTGTCCCGGCACCGCTTTGAGCGCGATGTGTTGGTGATCCACCGGCGTGGTGGGAAACTGCAACCCCGTCATTGCCGCAACGCGCGGCGCCCACATGCCCGCGGCGTTGATCACCATCTCTGTTTTGATCTTGCCTTTATTGGTTACCACCGCCCTTACTTCTCCCTTCGCAGTCAGGTCGATGCCTGTTACCTGAGTGTCAGTATAAACTGACACGCCGAGATCGCGGGCATACCGCATCATGCTGGTCGTGACCGTGTAAGGGTCGAGTTGTCCATCCCGCGGCAGGTAGATCGCCCCGTATAAATCCTTTTTCGAGATATGCGGCATATACTTGACCGCCTCGTCCGGCCCGATGACCTCGCATTCCAATCCAAGTGCTTTTGCGCGGCTGACGCTGCGTTCCAGGTCCTTGAGCGAATCCCGCGTCGAGGCGACGCGCAAGCTGCCTACATGATCGAATAATTTCAGCTCGCTGTATAGCTCTATGCTGTACATGCGGAACTTGAGCATGGTTTGCGAGGTTGCGAACTGTGTTACTAACCCTGCAGCGTGAGACGATTCACCGCTGGCAATTTCACCTTTTTCCAATAGAACAACGTCCTTCTGCCCCATTACCGCCAGATGATAAGCAATTTGCGCGCCAACGATGCCACCACCAACGACCACAATTTGAGCCTGGTCTTTCATTATTATGATTTTATTTACCTTTCTGCAGGAGGGAGTGTGAAAATGAGTATTTTTTTAACGCGGATTACACGGATACACCTACCATACACTTGGTGATTGTTCTTCCATGGGAAACCAGGGAATCCGTGTAATCCATGTCCAATATCGATGCAAATTTTAGGTAAACAGTATTTTATTCGGGTGGAATTTCTTTGAACGCGTAATCCACGTTGATGCCGCGCGCCTTCTGCGCCCGTTTGGCCAGAAAATACCAAATGGCTGAAATGGCGATGATGCCGAACACCACACTGTAAGCCAGGGTGCTCACCAATCCCAGCGCCGGTACGACCAGGTAACTTAACACCATGGCGAAGCCGAAGACGGCGCCGATGCCGCCTAGGATCGTTACCCATGGCACCTTGCCTAATTTATACCTGGCACCTGGTGAGGCCTCGTATACCTCTTTTGCCCTAAAGGGCAGCAATGCCCCGGCCAGGCTGCTTGCAGCAAAGACATAGCCGCATGCGAAAGTCACGCCCAGGGTTAGTGGTGCCCACTTGGGGTAAAGGTTGTAGAGGAAGATCACCGGGATGCTGGCGATAAAGTACGCCAGGTGCGCGTTGACCGGCGTGTGCAGCTTCTCATGGACTCGGCTCACCCATTCAGGCAATAGCCTGTCGAGACTCATACCTACCATGATGCGGGTCACGCCAATGTAGCAGTTGCACACAATCTGGAACGAGTTGAGGATGTAACCTAGTGCAATGATGATCACTACGATCGGACTGGCGGTGAGCGCTACAGCCAATATGTTCGGCCACAACCAGAAACCACTGATCTTGGCCTCTGCGACCCCGCTCCAATAACCCGCTCCAGAGACGGCCAGGAACTCGCTGCCTCCAACACGCTCAATGCCCGCTGCCAGCAGGGCAAGTAGGATGCCAGTCACGATCAATGAGCCAACCAGGATGAAGGTCTGGCTCTTGAACGAGCGGGCGTCCTTGATCTCGCCGTTCTGCTCGGCGGAGTAAGTGGCCCACTGCACAGAGGTCCAGGCTATGGGTGCCACCAGTAGAGTGGCCCACAGGCTGAAAGGCGGATGCAGGTCAATGCCCGCTGCTTTCGTTGCTTCCACAGCGGTCTGGAAGAAATTGGCGCCTCCACCGGAAGCTATCGCGAAGGCGTTCAAGTGCTGGATGAAGGAAGCCGGTGATGTGGTGAATAGCACGATCAGCATCGTCGCGAAGGCTGCCAGGATGGAATAGAACATAACATATTGGACCTTAACATAGTTTTTGAATCCGCTCACCAGCAGCACCAGCGAAAGAAGGGCGTTCAACACGCTGACGACGATGATTCCCCACGAGCTGGTGAACCATACGCCGATGCCCGATAAGGCTGCATTTTGTAAAGTTGCTCCCAGACCCAGGAACAGCGGGGCAAAACCCAGGTATGAAAGCAGCCAGCCGGAGAGTGCCACCCACTGCAGGATCCAGATGACGAAGCCCGACATCAGCAGGGTGAATCCCCAAAAGCCGCCGAAGGCGCGGCTTTGGAACACATAGTCACCTCCGGATCGGGGTAAAGCTGTCGAGAGCCAAACATAGGCAAAGGCAATAGGGATTTCAAGCAGCGTCGCCAGCAGGATGCCCCAGACCAGCTTGCCACCGGGCAGCGCGCCTGGTGCCCACAAGTAAGTCCACGGGAAGATCAAACCCATGGTCAGAATGTTATAGATGAAAGCCGAATACGGCGACATGACCCGTACCAGCCCGGAGGCTTTACGGGTGAAAATTTCAGGTTTGACAGCAGACATTTTTCTTCCTCCTATGGCCAATAGTAGAGAGCGATTTATATTTCGTTTCAACCTCAGATAAATTCGTAAATACCTCTCCTATGCCTCCTTTCCTTAACCACTGGTCATCTGGAAACCTTCGACCTTCCCCTCGGCGAAAGTGACCAGGCAACCGCGCAGCACGCCCTCCCCATATTCGCTGCCCGGGTTGACGCATAATGTCCGCCCGATGCGGGCCGCGGCTTGCGATTCATGAATATGACCATGCAACCCTAACATCGGTTGGTATTTTTCAATTGCGCGCCGCACTGACTGGCTACCAGCTCCGTGCATGACCATCTGACCCGCCTTGACAATTGGCGTCGGTGGATCAGTAGACCAATCAAGCATCGGGCAGGTATCCAGGGTTGAATCGAGCGGTGGGTCGTGAAAGTTGAATATGCAACGCTCCAGCGTGCTGACTTGCGGGATTATTTTCTCGATCATTTCTGCCAATTGATCATCTGGTATCTCGCGCGGTGTCTTCCATGGTGTGGGGGTGCTGTAACCTACGCTGACCATGGTGTGGTCTTCGTCTATTACCTTGACCTGACCCTCACATGCAATGAAGGCTTCAGTTCCAGCGCGGTGTATCGCTTGTAGCACTTCGGGGTCGTCATCATTACCGCCAGTAACAAAACAGCGGATACCTGTGCCTTTCAATCTTGTTTCGGCTAGGTCCACCCAGTCTTCCAGTCGTTTTCGTGCCAACTCGTGGAATAAGGCGTCAATTTTCGCTGGATCACCTTGGATACCGAAAAATTCACCTTCTTCCATAATCTTATAATAAAAGCCGAGCGTCCCCAATCGTTCCACTAAGCCCTGCAACTCGGTTTCAGTAGAAAGATGCTCCGTGCGTCCCTGCAAAGTCGCGCGATAACCATTCTCTTCCTTGATGACCGGGATGAGTAATTTCCCAGTAATATCACCACCCATTACGAGAATATTCACATCGTAGAACTTGCCACTATTAATGAATTTACGGTATGTTCGCTCGGAACCGTGCAGGTCAGTGGCAAAAAACAGACGGGTTGGTTTCTTGCGATCTTTCCTTGAAAAGAATGACACGGGAATACCTCCGAATAATAAAACCAACAGAGCTATAGAAGAACCTGCTTCATCAGGTTTTTATATCTTGGATACCAGGTTCAACCGGCATTTTTTGCAATTAATACTTCAACCGATTGATCTGCAAGAGCTTCGCATGCCGAGTGATCGAATCCTTCATCGGTAATGAGCTTGTCAATCTCCTCAATAGAGGCAATCTGATAATTTGAAACCACTCCCCATTTGCTATGATCAGCAACAATGAAAATTTGTCCACGCGTGCGCTCGATCATCTGACGGACGACCTCCGATTCAGCGTTGGCTGGCACGGTGCAACCGTGTTTAAGACTTATCCCGTCCACACCGAGGATAGCCTTATTGGCATACACCTGCCTCAGGTTCTCGGTTGCAAATCGACCGGCAAGAGAATTGGAGCGTGGTTGGAATTCACCACCAATCATGTGATAATGGAATCCAGGGGCTCCAAGTTCGAGGGCTGCACTCACATTGTTGGTGAAAACAGTGATACTGGTGTCATTGCGGAGATGTCGCAATACTTGGGTCGTTGTTGTTCCGCTGTTGATGAAAACAATATCGCCATCCTCGATAAACGAAGCTGCCAATGCTCCGATATAACTTTTTTCGTTGGTGTGATTTTGCGCCCTCTGTTGGTATTCCTGCTCGAAGGTCATCCGCTGGCTGAGCATCGCACCTCCATGTGTCCGTTCGAGCATTCCCTCCCGTTCCAGCCACTCTAGGTCGCGGCGTATCGTCGCCTCGGACGCTGCTAACATGTCACAAAGATCAGTTGTCCGGACGATCTTGTGGACTGTTATAAGATCCTGGATACGTTCTCGCCGCTGGGCCGGGATGAGTGATTTGCTCATTGTCCAGAGATTCGAAAGCCAACGAATGAACGAAAGTGAGTGATTGAATACCCTATTATATAAGAATCTGATGAAATTTGCAAGTTTTCACGTTTTTCGTTATAATTACAAAGAAAATCGGAAATAGAACCTTCGTCTGTTGAATATATCCTCAACGTGAATTTCACGGAGGGGTAGATTTTAAAAGAAGAGTTATAAACGATTAGCGTAATTCACCAGTTAGCGACATTCGCGTATCAACAATGGCTAGGAGATGTGCATGACCGTTGGTTCTATAGGAATGGGTGAGCAAGGACGCGCTGAACGCGAGAAGTTCGAGAATGAGCTCAAGCGGATCATCAAGGCCAGCGAGGAGGCAGGCATCCTGCTGCGGGTGATTGGCTCGCTGGCTTTTCAAATCCATTGCCCCAAATTTGGCTATCTCCAGCAGGTCTTGGGTCGCGCCTATACCGACATTGACTTTGCCGCCTATCGGAAACAAACCCAGGAGATCCGCGCGCTGCTGGCGGGATTGGGCTACAACGAAAACCGCGAGGTGTTCATTGTCTCTGAGGGTCAGCGCGCCATCTTCGATAAGCCTCAGGTTGGTCTGCATATTGATGTTTTCTACGAGAAGCTCGATTTCTGCCATGTAATCCGTTGGGATGACCGTCTGGAAGTCGACATGCCGACCATTCCTCTTGCCGAGATGCTGCTTGAGAAGATGCAGATCGTCCAGATCAACGAAAAAGACATCATTGATACAATCATGCTCCTGCTCGAGCATCACCTCGGAGATATAGACCAGGAAACCATTAACATCAAGTATGTCGCCTCCCTATGCGGCAGTGATTGGGGTTTATGGCGTACCACCACAATGAACTTGGAAAAAGTTCGACTGTTGGCGCAGGGTTATGAGCAGCTAACAATCAAGCAAAAGGACAATGTCGCATCCCAGGTTGGGATCGCACTGAATCGCCTCGAACGCGAGCCGAAATCACTCGCATGGAGGCTGCGCGCTCGCGTCGGTGACCGCGTAAAATGGTACAAGGAAGTGGAGGAGGTCCATTAGGAGGAACTTGCAATGACCAAGCTTGTCCGTGACCTGATGCACCGCGGGGTGCTGACCTGCCGGTCTGATGCAACTTTAGGCAGGGTTGCTGTTTTATTAAATCGGCGCCATGTTCACGCCCTGGTCGTTGCCGACCGCACCGGCCACCCTCTTGGCATCATCTCTGATTATGACCTGCTTGCTGGAGAATGGCTGGCTGCCGATGCAGAAAGCCTGGCAGCCATGCGGAAATTGACCGCTGCAGACCTTATGTCTACACCAGTAGATACCATCGAAGCCGGAACAAAGCTATGCGAAGCCGCCCATATTCTCATTAAGAAAGATGTCAACCGATTGTTGGTGACCGAGAATGGGATGTCGGTTGGTGTCATTTCCATCTCGGATTTCGTCGCCAGCATCGCCCTGCAGGAAAAGCCACGCCGTGCAACCGTAGCCGATGTCATGTCGGATTCGATCCTGGTCTGCCGTGATAAGACCCCGATCATCTCCGCGGCGAGAACAATGACCCAGGCCGGCTGGCGCTCGGTGCTGGTGGTGGATGCCAGAGGAAAAGCCCTGGGCGTGGTCAGTGGCAAAGACCTGATACCCTTCTGCGAGAACGGCGTGGACGAGACCCTGACCGTGAGCGACGTGATGCACCCGCCCATGACCATTGACATGCACGCCACCTTGCGCGCCGCCGCTGACATGATGATCCAAAACCACCATCATCGCCTGATCGTGGTTGATGAAAACGATCCAAACGCCTTCCCGTTGGGCGTCATTTCATCGAACGATATCGTCGCTGAGATGGCACGACCTTCTTCGATCTGGCAGGTACAGAAAGGCCAGAAATGACCCTGACCTTGGAGCAAGTCGTTACGCGCGTTCCCCAATGGAAAGGAGTTGCCAATCTTAATATTTACCCCATCGGGGGGGGCATCACAAATCACAACTATCGCGTTGATGTGGGCGGTGAATCCTTTTTCCTGCGAATCGCAGGAGCCAACACCGAGCTGTTGGGCATCAACCGCGATTACGAGTACACCGCCAACCTCGCCGCGGGCAAGCAGGGCATTGCACCCGCAGTTGTTTATTTCATCCAGCCCGAAGGCTATCTCATTACACGCTTTATTATCGGTCGCCCCTTGCCGCCAGAGAAGATCCGCCAGCCAGAAAACATCCGCCGAGTGATGGAGACGGTGCGCCGCATCCACGCCATGCCTGCCATCCCCGGCAATTTCTCTGCCTTCCGCACCATCGAGAATTACTCCGTCATTGCCCGCCGATACAATGTAACTTTCCCGAAAGAGTTCGATTGGCTCATGGCGCAGGTCGCGGTTGCTGAAAATGCAATCATGGCTCACCTCTTCACGCCCTGCCCCTGCCACAATGACCTGCTCAACGCAAATTTCATCGTCGCGGATAGCCACCTTTATATCATTGACTGGGAATACGCTGGCATGGGCGACCCCTTCTTCGACCTTGCGAACTTCTCCGACCACCATGAGCTGACCGACGAGCAGGATCGCTGGCTGCTCGAATGTTATTTTGGCAAGGTGGAATCTTCTCAGTGGGCGCACCTGAAAATCATGAAAATTATGTCCGACCTGCGCGAAGCCACCTGGGGCTTGGTGCAGATTGGCATCTCGAAACTTGATTTCAACTTCCGCGAGTACGCCGATAAATTCTTCGGCAGGGTTTTTGCCCAAATTCACGACCCCCGCTGGGGTCAATGGCTGTCATCGCTGTGATAAGTACACGGATTTCACGGATGACACGGATTTATAAAAACTTGTCCGTGAGAATCCGTGAAATCCGTGCCATCCGTGTACAAGTATAAGGAGATACCGAAAAATGCCTGAACTCCCAAAACACGCGCAAGCCGTAATCATCGGTGGTGGTGTGGGTGGATGCAGCATCGCCTACCACCTCACACTAATGGGCTGGAAGGATGTCGTCATCCTCGAACGCCATGAGTTAACCAGCGGCTCCACCTGGCACTCCGCTGGGTTGGTTGGTCAAATGCGCTCGGATGCCAACCTGACGCGTATGATGCACTATTCCACCGACCTCTACCGCCGCCTTAAAGATGAGACCGGCCACGACCCCGCTTGGCGTGAGGTCGGCGGACTGCGACTGGCCTCCTCCGCCGAACGGTTGGAAGAAATCAAGCGCCTGGTTGGCATGGCCGGTTCGTTTGGCGTTCCCATGCAATTGATTACACCCAAAGAGGCGCAAGAGTTATTCCCACTCATCTCGCTGGAAGGCGTGGTCGGCGCAGCCTACACGCCCAACGATGGTGTTATTGATCCTACTGGCTTGACCCATGCCTTGGCTACTGGTGCCCGTTCACGCGAGGCACGCATCTTCCAGGATACAAACGTTACAGCGATCAAGCTCAAAGATGGGCGTGTTCATGAGGTGGTCACCGATAGAGGCAACATCCAGACCGAGATCGTGGTTAACGCTGCGGGACAGTGGGGTGACGAGGTGGCGCGTATGGTTGGTTTGACTTTACCCGTCGTTCCCATGGCACATCTGTACGCCATCACCAAGCCCATTGACGGAGTTGGTCACGAAATTCCCACACTGCGCGACCCAGACCTGCTGGTTTACTGGCGCGAGGAGGTTGGCGGCTTTACCACCGGCGGCTATGAGCGCAACCCGGCACCATTCGGTTTGGATGGTATCCCGCTCGATTTCAAATACCAGCTGCTACCACCCGATTGGGATCGCTTCACCCCACTGATGGAGAACTCGATCAAACGTGTGCCGGTACTGGAAACCGCTGAGATCCGCCAATTGCTAAATGGGCCTGAAGGCTTCACACCGGATGGTGAGTATTTGCTTGGTCCCACCTCGGTGAAAGGCTTCTGGGTGGCCTGCGCCTTCTGCGCCCATGGTCTTGCTGGGGCTGGAGGCATCGGCAAGACCATGGCTGAGTGGATCATTGATGGTCATCCTGAATGGGATGTGTGGCGGTTAGATGTGCGCCGGTTCGGCTCGAACTATGCCAGCCAGGATTACACCGTTGCCCGAACAATTGAAACTTACACGCAATACTACGACATACACTTCCCCGGGGAAGAACGTCTCTCTCGGCGTGGCTTGCGCCTCTCCCCAACCTATTACCGCTTGCGCGATCTGGGCTGCGCGTTCGGCGAGAAAACCGGCTGGGAGCGCCCCAATTGGTTCAAGCCCTATGAAGAAAAAGCCCACCATGGCCACGAACCGAAAGGCTGGGCATGGCATAATTGGTCTCGCGCTATTGGGTATGAACATATGATGACCCGCGAGAACGCTGGCTTGTTCGACGAGACATCTTTCAACAAATTCGAGGTGAGCGGACCCGGCGCGCTGGCTTTCCTCAATTATGTCTGCGCTAACAACATTGATCAACCTATCGGAACGATCATCTACACCGAGTGCCTCAACAAGCGCGGTGGAATCGAGTGCGACTTCACCACCACCCGCCTCGCCAGGGAGCGATTCTTCATTGTCACAGGTACCGCCTTTGGTCAACATGACCTTTCGTGGCTCTCATTGAACATGCCGGAGGATGGCTCGGTAACCATCGAGGATGTAAGCTCATCTTATGCCTGCCTTGGCTTGTGGGGTCCGAAGGCGCGTGTGATATTACAAAAGACCACAAAAGATGATGTTTCCAACCCGGGCTTCGCTTACATGACCGCTCGTCACATTACGGTTGGTGATGTACCTGCCCTCGCCTCGCGCGTCACCTACGTGGGCGAATTGGGTTGGGAATTCTATTGCCCGATGGAATATGCCGTGCGTCTGTGGGATACGCTCTGGAAAGCTGGCCAGCCCGAAGGCCTGGTCGCTGCAGGTTACAAAGCCATAGATACCTTGCGCCTTGAAAAAGGTTATCGTTACTGGAGCAGTGAGATAAGCCCCGACTATACCCCTTACGAGGCTGGCTTGGGTTTTGCCGTCAGGCTGGATAAAGGTGATTTCATTGGAAAGGAAGCATTACTCGAACAGAAGAAGGTTGGCTTGACCCGTAAGCTGTGCTGCCTCACCTTGGCCGACAGCCGCACTATCGCCCTCGGCAAGGAACCCATCCGTACACAAGACGGTCTCATAATCAGCTGGGTCGCTGCGGGTGGATATGGCTACTCGGTGGGAAAGAGCATCATCTACGCGTACCTGCCCATTGAATTCGCCAAGCTTGGAACCGAATTGGAGGTAGAATTTTTCGGTGAACAGGTTGGCGCAATCGTGGTCCAGTCACCTTTATGGGATCCGAAAGGAGAACGAATTCGAGCATAATCGTTGATTGCATCACAGAACCTAACCTGGCTATTTTAGAGTCCATCAACCTGCTACCGGGATACGGGAGCAAACTCCATGACTCGAGAGTTGTACCCAAAGGAGGTAGACGCCATGAATGAGAGCCCTGTTGAGCGTCTTGCCAAGACCCACCCATATCTGGAAATCTGGTGGGACTCGTCTCCTCTGGTCTACAACCAGTGGGTTCGGAAAATGATCAATGTCGCTGAACCATCGCATAAAGCAATACTGCAAGAGCAACTCGTTAAGTTGTACAACGCTGAAGCGCCTGCCGAAAGCATTTTCCGAGGTTGCACGACCAACCCGCCTCTTTCTTGGCAAGCTGTCCAAAGCGATCCTGATTTTTGGAGAAAGTGGATAGATGACCAGATCCGCGCCGGTCCCGCTTTAAGCTTGAAAGAGCTGACCTGGTTCACATATAAAGAGGTAGTGAAGAGAGGTTCAGAGATGTATCTCCCCCTCTTTGAAACTACGCATGGTCGTTTCGGTTGGATCTCAGGCCAGTTAGATCCTCGCCTCTTCACTGAGACCGAGCAGATGATTCACGATGCTGAGGAATTGAGTGCCCTCGGCCCAAATGTAATGATCAAGGTGCCAGCAAGTATGCAAGGCATTCAAGTCATCAGAACCTTGACAGCCAAAGGCATCAGCACTAACACCACCGTTTGCTTCACCCTGCCACAGATCATGGCCTCTGCAGATGCAGCCATGGAAGGGATCAAGCTCGCTGGACAGAACAAGGTGGATCTTGGCAAATGGCGCGCGGTTATTACCATGATGATCGGGCGGCTCACCGAGCAGGAAGCCCTTGATATTCAGGCGCAACGCAAGCATATTCAGTTATCCTGGCAGGATAAGCATTGGTTTGGCATCGCTGTTTTTCGCCGCGCTTACCGCCTGCTGAAGGAAGGCGGCTATGCTAGTAAGATGCTCGCCTGCTCGATGCGCCTCGGCCCTCTCGTTGCCGGTACGATGCGCTTCTGGGATGTGCAAAAACTAGCCGGTGGCGATATTGTTTATACCTGCCCACCCTATGTGCTCGAGCCGCTCTTCGAGTATGGCGACAACCTCATCTTCGAACCGGAGATCGAGGAGGAAATGCCTGCCCAGATTATGGATAAGCTGCTGCAGATCCCTTTCTGCCTCCAGGCTTACGATCCGAATGGCCTCGCCCTCGAACAGTTCAACGATCACCCCTCAACCGTCAGTACGGTGGTGGCTTTCTCCAAAGGTTTTACCGGACTGGAAGGCTTCATCCGTGATAGAATGGCTGCCTGCCGTTGATGTGTATTAACGATCTCATTCGTTAGCTGCCAATTAGCGAATATAGTCGCAGCTACGATTACATTTCCACCGCTCGATCTGGATTGTCAAATCCAGGCTCTTTCCGTTGGATATAACTATCCAGCGGAATCAGATAAACTTAAACAGGAGGCTCATATGTCTATCGTAAATGCAAAGGAAATCCTCATCGAAGCCGTCAAGGGTAAATACGCCGTTGGCGCCTTCAACATCACCGACCTGATCCAAATGGAAGGCGTTGTGGATGCAGCCGTCGAGAAGAAGTCGCCGCTCATCATCCAGACCTCGGTCAAGCCCTCCAAGTTCATCGGCACGCACGTGATGGTCGCTCTCTACCGCGCCATCGCTTCAGCCGCGCCCATCCCCATTTGCCTGCACCTCGATCACTGCACCGAAGTGGACTACTGCAAGAAGTGCGCCGACACCGGTTACACCAACATCATGATTGATGCTTCCAAGCAGTCCTTCGAGGAGAACATCCGCCAGACCAAGGAGATCGTGGATTACTGCCACAAGGTCGGCAATATCTCCGTCGAGGGTGAGCTGGGTACCGTTAGCGGCGTAGAAGACCAGGTTAAGGTCGCCCAGAACGAGGCAGCCCTGGCTAACCCGGTTCAATCGGTGGAATTCGTCGATCGCACGGGTCTCGACCTGTTCGCCCCGGCCATCGGCACGGCGCATGGCGTCTACACCACCAAGAATCCCAAAGTGGATTTCGACCGCTTGGCCAAGATTAACCAGCTCTTGAACGGTACGGAGATCAAAACCCCGCTGGTGGTGCATGGCGGCACCGGCCTCTCCGATGAATACATCAAGAAACTGATCGCCGCCGGAGGCGTCAAGTTCAATGTTTCTACCGAGTTGAAGCGCACGCTGATTGACACCAAGTACGATTACATCACCGCCCACCGCGAGGAATATGACCCCGGCAAGGTGGATGTGGCTGCCCGCGATGCCATCCGCAAGGCCGTCGGTCACTGGATTGACATGCTCGGAAGTGCCGGGAAAGCATAACCTACAGCCCGTCACCCTGAACAGGCTTTCTCCAGCAAACGAAGGATCTCCCAGGGGTAGGAGATACTTCGACTCGAGGAATGCCCTCAGCACATAAATAGAAACCTACATAGGAGCAATGAATGAAAAAACTGGAAGAATATTATGTCCCCTGGGTGAAAGGCATCCCCATGTACATCTCCGGGCATATCGAACTTGCCTGGCGCAAGCCGGAACTGCACCGTATGATGTCCAACGAGAACCCCAATCCCCCATCCGCTAAGGTGGTTGCAGCCATCCTCAAGTATGGGAAGATGGCGAACCGCTACCCGGACCAGGGTCTGATCGTCCGCGGAAAGATCGCTGAGATTAATGGATTGAGCGGACCGGAAAATGTTATGATCGGCAACGGGTCTAGCGAGGTGTTCGACAACATTTTCAGGTGCTTCCTCCAGCCCGGCGAGGAGGTCATCCAACACACGCCCTGCTTTGGCATCTACAAACTACGGTGCAATATCCTGGGTGGAAAGCTCGTTTCTGTTCCGATGATCTACGAAGGCCGGAAGAAATTATCTTACGACATGGAAGCCATCCTAGCCGCTGTCACCGACAAGACCAAGATCATCGTCGTGGCGAACCCCAATAATCCAACCGGCAACTTTATGGAGGCGACAGACTTCGTGCGCATCTCCGAGACCGGCATCCCCTTTGTTGTGGACGAGGCTTACGTGGAATATGCCGGGCTGGGCATGTCGCAGGTTGAGTTGATCAGGAAATACAAGAACGTATTGATCACGCGTACGCTCTCCAAGGCGTATGGCCTTGCCGGGCTGCGCTTTGGCTACGCCTTGGGCGACAAAGACGTAATCGGGCAAATCTCAGCCGCCCTGCTGCCATGGAATGTAGGCACCATCCCGATGTGGGCCGCGCTTGCCGCGTTTGAAGATACCGATGCCTTGGCCTATCGAGTAAAGTATAACAATGAAGAAGTGGATTTTATTCAGGAATCGCTCGCAGATATCCCGGGACTGGTCATCTTTCCATCAAAAGCGAATTACATCCTCTTCGATTGCGGCGCGACCAGCAAGAAAGGCAAGGATGTGGTCGCTTACGCCGAGCAGAAAGGCATCATCTTCCGCCCCGAGACAGAAAAATACGGCAGTGACGGCTGGTTCCGCATCACCATTGGCACTAAAGAGGAAAACCGCATGGCGGTCAAGGTGGTTCGTGAATTCCTGACTCAGTGATTAAGGAGGCATATCATGGCAAAGATAAAAGCGGTCTTTTTCGATCAGGATGGGGTCATCATTGACACCGAGCGTGATGGTCATCGCGTTTCTTTTAACATGACCTTCAAGGAATTCGGTTTTACCGACGAGTGGAGTGTGGATTATTATCATGAGCTGCTCCAGGTGGCTGGAGGCAAGGAGCGCATGAAGCACCATGCCCAAACCAAAGGCTTTTCCAAACCGATCCCTGAAGCGGAACTGGATGAGTTGGTAAAGAACATGCACAAGCGCAAAACCGCCCTCTTCGTCGAGCTCATCGAAAGCGGCAAGCTGCCGCTGCGCCCGGGCATCCACCGATTCATGAAGGAAGCCATGGATGCCGGTCTAAAAATCGCAGTTTGCACAACCTCCAATGAACAGGCTGCCAAGGCCATCACCGAAAAGATTCTCTCGGACATCAAGTTCGACCTGGTACTGGCTGGCGACGTGGTACAAAAAAAGAAACCGGATCCTGAAATCTACAACCTCGCCTTATCCAAGCTTGGCTTGAAACCCGATGAGGTCATCATCGTCGAAGATTCCAAGAACGGCGTGATCGCGGGCAAGGCCGCCAGCGCGCACGTGGTGGTTACCACCAACAGCTACACTGAGAAAGAAGATGTCAGCAGCGGCGACATCATCGTCACCTGTCTGGGTGACGCGGCTTTCGAGAAAGGTAAAATGCGGAAGGGTAAGCTCGCTGGTTATGATGGTGTGCTGCACGTAAAACCGCTTATTGATTACTTCTCGAAGTAAACCACATCAACGGTGGGGTGGACTTGCAAAGTGCACCCCACTTGTAAACCAAGCGACATCAGCGGGGATGAGACACAGAGAAGGGGTTTGTCTCAGACTTGCCCCTGCCATTTGTTGCAATTACCTTCCTTTACTTGACAACACCCTGGATACGCTCCTCTAAAAGCTTTCGATCCTTGAAGATGAATTCTGTACGGTTGATCTGTATCGCGCCTTCTTCGGCAAAGCGATAGAGAATGCGACAAACCATCTCACGCGTCGTGCCAACGCGCGCCGCCATCTCGTCCAGGGTCAGATGACGAGCAGCAGATTGCTGATCGGTGGGGAATTGTTCCAATAAAAGGCGTGCCACGCGCCCGGTCAGGGGCTGGAAAGCCATCTCTTCCAGCATCTCACTGGCGTACTGCATCCGGCTGATCATTAGGCGGCAAAGTTCCCAAAAGGATTGCCCATTCTGCACCAGAAGTGAAAGAATATTCTCGCGCGGCCATAAAAAAATACTGGCAGGCGTCTGCGCCACAAGCGTGACAGGCATACTCATTTCTTCGTGAAAAAAAGCCAGACCCCAGAAGAGATCACCGGTCACGAAAGACGCCACCACCAGGCTGCGCCCCTCGCTCGATTCCTTCAATGCATTCACGATACCTTTGCTGATGATAAAGAGATTTGGCCACACATCTCCTCGAAAGGTGATCGTTCCGCCTTTGTTAAATTCCCTTCGGATGGCACAATTAGCCAATCGTTCGCGTGTTGCCGCATCCATGCAGGAAAATACTGGGTTCTGTTTCAGCAATTCAGTCAACGGAAACATACTCGACCTTTCTATAGGGTATTGAATTATACAATCCTTTTCCACCTACTACGACAGCCTTTGTATTTGCCTTAAAGCAAAGCTTTACCCACCAAGTTCGTGATATGCTTCACACAGCATATATTCGATTCCACATGCTGGAAATAAAAAAAATGGAAGGTACTTCGCAAACCAACCGTTTGATACTTGCCATCCTGGCCGTGATGGTTGGCATTTTTATGATTGCCGTAGCTCCCTTTCTTGTCCAAACCTCACTGGATCGGATTATCACTGCATTGATCGCCGTTTCAGTAGAAAAACCTGCCTATGTAAGTGGAATCATATTGTTCTCCTTTGCCTTTCCTTTTTATCTCGGGTTGATATTCATCGGTGGAATCGCCCTGCTCTGGCTGGCGCATCCCATCTACAAGGGAAAAGAATGGTCTTTCCCTGCTGGTTTGCTCGCAGCTGCATTTCCCTCCGCTGGTGGGATGTTTATGTTCATGCCATATGTTTCATTTGTGAACGGTTTTCCCATCCCGATGATCATCTCTTTTATCGGGCTTGTTTTTTTCTGGACTTTCATCCTCGTGCGTAAAGTAAATAAGTGGCTGAAGTGGGGTCAATTCCTGGCATTAACCTTCATAGGGATGCTGATCACTCACGCATTCATCGGTTTGTTGTGCGTTCTTCTTTACCCGATATTCAAGAAAGCCCTCCTTGGAGAAACCGCTTGAAACCATACCTGCCTTTTATTCTTGCCTTGTTGACAATGCTGCTGCTTTCTGGCTGCCAGAAAGAGAACACCCCGGTATGCCCGCATGCCACTGGCACTCCAGATTACCTGACCGTTCCACCCGCCAGCTTGCCCACACCCACCCCGTCAGTCCAAACGACAGTCATGATCGACGGCATACAGGTATCGATGGATAAGGTGGTTACCGGGCCGTTGTGCAATGATACATGGAGCGGAACGGTTTACGTCGCATGCAATGTGCAAGTCTATTCCTGGGAGGAATCACCCAGCTTCTTGAAGGATTGTGACTTGAAGATCCATCCAGGAACGGTGGTCTACGTTGCATATCACAACAACACTGCCTATTACAACGGCTGTTCGTGCCATACCAATGAGATTGGTGGACCAAAATAATAATATGAAATCCACCACGAATGAGATAAAGATCACATAGGAAGGACAATGCTCCATCTGTGTTTCCAGGTGACCTTCGTGGTGAAAATTATTCAAGGAGAAAAGTCATGAAAAATAAAAATATACTCGGAGGCATTCTCGCCTCCATCGCAGCATTGATGGGCGTCGCCGGGCACATGCTGCTTTTCCTGCACTGGTACCAGATCGGGATGCACACCCAGTCAGCAGAACCCGGCTGTGAGATATTGCTCAAGTACATCCACCCGCTGATGGCTGATTTCGGCATCCTGGGTGGTGTGCTGTTCGCGGTCAGCGCATACGGCTACTTTTCCAAGAAGAATTGGGCTTTCTTCCTGACTGTGGTCGCGCTGGTGCTGGCGTTGCTGGGCAGTTGGTTCGTCAACGTACCCTACATGGCTGCCGGGTTGCCGCCCATTTACTTCCCGCTCTTTTGGCCTTACCTGCTGCTCTACTTCCTGTTCCTAAAACTCATCGGGAACATCTCGTGGAGCAAGACTTTACTCTCTTTGTTGACTGGCGTTGCCTATATCTTCTGCTGGATGAATGGTGTTGCCAGCACCAGCCGCATCATCACGATCGGAGCACCGATCTTCGTCCTCGTCGAACGATTGCATTGGGTCGCCATGCTTGGCTGGGCTGTGATAACAGTCGGGATCGTGATGAAACCCAGAGAGTGGATGCGAGTGACTGGCATTGCCTCAGCCATGACCGAGCTCGTGGTTGGCATCCCGCTGACAGTCGCCACCGCTGAGCAACTGGGGCGCTTCTCCCTCTTTGCCCTCGGACCCATCGCCTGCTTCATCCTTCTCGTTTTGCTGGTCTGGCCGAAGTTATGGAAGCGGTGGACCAGCGCGTCTGACTAGAAATACGACCGCCGCAAATGTGATATTTGTTACAGAAACAGACAGGTTCATGTGCAATAATCCATACAGAAACCCACTTTTCATCAACGGGTTAAAAATGTGGAGGTGTTCCCCTCCCAAAGGAGAATCACATGAACTTGTTCACGCTCGATAATCTGTTTCTGCTGCTGACCGGTTTGGTCGCCATCTATCTGCTCTGGCGCTTCTACACCCGCTGGATCAAGGAGAAGAAGATCTTCGACCTCTATTATGGCATGGGCTTTCTCGTTCTGCTCGTCTCCGGCTTGCTGCTTATCTTCCTGGGATTGAGCATTCTGTCCTCACCTTACGTGCTGACGGTGGCATCGCTCATTCCACTGGGCATTTCGATGGGCATCACCGAGCAATACTTCCCACAGTGGAAAAAGGCGTACAAGTGGTTCGCGCTGGTCGGCTTCCTTGCCATTGCTGTATCAGCCATCGGTGGTTTCGATATGGTTAAGAAGATTGCCGTGCCGCTCTTCCACGGTGTGGCCGGCTTGGTAATCTTCCTTGGCCCGTTCTTTACAAAAAAAGCATCAAAGGGTTTCTGGTGGGTCGGCATCGGAGGTCTGTTGATTGGACTGGGTGGTATTGCCCTGGCTTTCATCTCGATGGGCTCGCAATTGCTCTTCTTCAGTCCGGCATTCGTGATGACCATCCTGACCCCGCTCCTGTTGCTTATGACGCTAGCCTTCACCTATGGTTTTGTCAAGGATATCAAAGGTTAGATCCTTTTCCAGTCCTCCCCCAAGGAAAGAACCATTGGGGGAGGATTATTAATTAACTAAAAGCAAAGTATTTTTGCGCGCTTAGCGATATTTTATCCTTGTTTGAACCCATCAACCCAACAACCCGCGAAATACGGAGAAGTGACATGCATTTTATTAAAGAACGCTTCAACTACCTCTTTAAATCCACCAAGGGGCTCATCTTCGTAGCTGTCGCGATGATTGCACTGGAGACCGCGTTCTTCGGGATGCTCTCCGGCCCAATGGCTGAGTACGGCATCCGCGATGTGGTGATACGCATATTCAAGATGGATCTCGTCCAGGCCGAGCGCGAGGGGCGCATCATCATCCTGTACCACTCCATCGCCATGGCTGTCATCGCCATTGAAACCTACATGGTGACGAGTACCCTGATGATGAAGGATTTCTACAAGATGGCAGTGCGCGTGCTTGTCTCCATCGGTTACATCATGGTGATGATCTTCGGCATGGGCTTTGCCTACTGGGGTCATAACTGGGTGCTCCACGGACTTTTCATCACGGGTCTCGCACTGATCTTTTTCGCGGGCGTGCTGCTCTGTGTGGCGCTGTGGCCTTGGAATACTGAATACTACATCACGAATAAAGACTACGCCCGATCGAAGGGCGGTGTTGATATCGAGCGCCTTGCGTTCTTCACCACCGCGGTGACAACTGTTCTCTCCGCCTTCTTTGGAGCAATACCTGGTTCGTTCTTTGGCAATGGATTCGTAGTTTTCCTGGCCGAGAATGTGATTCGCCTGCCGCATAAAACAACGCTGCAGTATTCCATTATCGGTCACCTGCATATCATGCTGGCGCTCATCGCCATCATGATCACACTCATCGTTGGCCGCTGGTTGAACTTCAAGGGCATCTGGCATAAAATGGCCATGCCGTTGATGATCCTTGGCTGCATCGTACTCAATCTCGGCGTGTGGGGTGTGGCTACTCCACTCGAACCTGTCGCGCACATGATCATCTACGTCGGCGCGACACCTTCCATGCTGGCAGCTCTCTTCCTGCTCATTTGGAGTTGGAACAAATTCATCAAGGATGGCACAAACCACCTCGCTAAACCAACCTTCTTCCATAAACTCAGCGCGATGGTGCGCGACCCGCTCAAATTCGGCCCCACCTGGCAAATGCTGTTTATGAATTTCACGACGAGTGGCATCGGCATCTTCATGGCAATCGAACTCGATAAAATCTTCCGTCTCTGGCCTGCCCGCGAAGAGCGCATTGAACTGACGGGTCATTGGCATGCCCTCTCGGCCATCATCGCCACCATTATCCTTATGTACTACGGCGATATGGTCGGTCTTAAAGGTAAAACTCGTCAACTCTATGGCTGGGCACTCATTTTTTCCTCGGATATTGCCCTCAGTGCTGTGACCATCTTTGAAATGAAGCGTCTCTTCATTAGCGAAGCCGTCCAACAACCGCTGGTTAACGGATTGATGTATGCTATTGACTTCGGACTCGGCCTCCTGCTTGTTTTGTTAGCGTTCGTCATGGTCTGGCGCTTGATCGACCTCTTCAAATCGAAAGGGCGCTGGACAGAAGAGGGAACCCAAGAACTCACCGATGAGGTGGCGATATGAAGCGGATCATCCTGACCTCCATCCTGTTCGCAGCGTTCCTGTCTGCCTGCGCCCCCGTAGATTTAAATGCCTCAATGCCCCCCTTCGACCCGGGCATTGACCCGAATGCCTGGGTGCACATCCCCGCGGGTGAGTTCTTCTTTGGCCAGTATGAAAACGTGGTATCCACAGGCTCCTACGAAATCATGATCACCGACGTGACTGCGCTGCAATATGCCTGCTACCTCAACGCGGCTGTCGCGGATGGCACGCTGAAAGTCGAAGGTGACTCCGTCCTCGGCTACTACCCTGGCGACGAGTTCCGTAGTGTGAAGCACGAACTCAACATCAAAGCTGGCGATTGGCAGTACATTCCCCTCACCGACCCGTCGCAGAGAGTAAAATTTGACGGAACACGTTTTACCGTCCAGACAGGATACGAGAACCACCCGATGACGATGGTCACCTGGTTCGGCGCGCGGGGTTACTGTCAGTATTATGACGCAAGCTTGCCATCCGAAATCCAGTGGGAGAAAGCTGCCCGTGGCACGGACACGCGTCCCTTCCCGTGGGGTGACGAGATCCACCGGGAAAACGCCAACTTCTACGCCTCGCGCGACCCATTTGAAAATATGTCCTCCTTCGGCTCGCGAACGAGTCCCGTCGGCTTCTACAACGGCAAGACCTACAATGGCTACCTCACGCTCAACTCGAAATCCCCGTACGGACTCTACGATATGGCTGGCAATGTCTGGCAATGGGTTGACGATGCGCTTGAAGGTTTCAGCGACCGTTTTATGAAAGGTGGCTCGAAGGACACTTACGATATGAACCTGCGCATCTGGACGCGTAATTCAGCGCCACCGATGTATTACGGGCCGGGTGTGGGATTCCGCTGCGTAAAAAATCCATGAGAGAACTAAGAGCAACAAGTAGTAAAATAACTCATCCTGCTGATCATGATTCTAATCATTTTTCTCCATACTCTTCACTTTATTCTATATTCTTAAATCTCTAATAAACGAACTTTAGGAGTAAACCTTGAAATATATCTTCACAAAATTACGGTTTTACTGGCCCCTTACAAAATCCCTTCAAACCGGCTTGTTACTCTCCACCGGTCTGGCCGGATTCATGTCTGCGAGCTGCCCTGTAATGCACTGGTATGACTTTCTGGGTCTGGGTGTCAGCCTGTTCTTGGCGATCGCCGGTGCGACTACCCTTAATATGTGGTACGACCGAGACATTGACTCGGTCATGAACCGCACCCACCACCGCCCCCTTGCCAACGGACGCGTCTCTCCCTCTGAAGCTCTACGCTTGGGATTGGTCCTTTCCGCGCTGGGCGTATGCATGGCTGTGATGATGAACCCGCTTTATGGATTAATCGTTTTCACTGGGCTTTTCTTTGATGTTATCGTCTATACAATCTGGCTGAAGCGGCGAACCTGCTGGAGTATCCTTTGGGGTGGCATTTCCGGTGGTATGCCTATCCTCGCCGGGCGCGCCTTCGGCATCGGTCGTGTGGACGGCATCAGCATCCTATTGGCACTAGCCGTCCTATTCTGGATACCAACCCATATCTTGACCTTCTCGATGCGTTATCACGAAGACTACCAAGCCGCGAGCATCCCGACCTTTCCTTCCACTTACGGCTTACACGTAACGCGTGTGACGATTGCGGTTTCAAGCATAATCTCCGCGGTGTCCATCGGTACGGCAGGAATCCTCATAGGCATGCAATGGGGTTTCGTGCGCCTCTTGGCTGTGCTATCCGCTGGATTGTTTCTGCTGGCGTTGGCGAGCGTCTTCCGCCCAAACGAGCGCGTCAACTTTGGGCTTTTCAAGTACGCATCGTTGTATATGCTTTCCGCCATGATCCTCCTAACCGTGAGCACTTAATAGGTCTGCGATGACCGATCTCCTTGCCATCCTCTATCTTGGCATCGGCCTCAGCCTGTTTGCCTCGAGCCTGGACTGTTACAAGCAGGTATAGTGGATGGCGCGCCAGATCCCCATCAAGGAGAAAAGATGAAAATCACAGTTCTCGACCGCATTCTTCTTCTCCTCACCGGCATGCTCGCCGCCTGGCAAATTGCTGTTGGTATTGATGGCCTGAGCACCTTGCCAGTTCTCGCATACACTGTAGCTTTCGGGGTCCTGCTCGTGGCTGGATTGCTTCTCTTCATCCTCGGCTTCGATGTACTGGATAGCCCTATAGTGGTTATCGTTTCGACGATCATCCCCTTAAGCCTCTCGTTGGGGTTGGTCTGGGAGAACCTCTTTTCTTTCCGCATCCTCTACCTGGTCTTCACCATAGTCGGTTTAACGGGAATCATTGTCACACGCCTCATCCCAATGAAAAATAAGTTTCCGGTTATCTTTTTGGCAATTGTCCATGGTATCGCCGGGTTGACGATCTTCCTGCTCCCCATCATTTGGTCGCTGCTTGGCCGCGCAACGCATGGATTCATGCTCATTGGGATTGGTGGCGCTCTGATCGGCGTTGGCGGCATTTTATTGTCTTTTCTCAAGGCAGGGAAACCTCTGATCTCACGCGCTACCATTCTCAAGATCCTGCCCGGTCTGCTCCTGTTGATGACCGCCGCATTCGTCGCCGGGTTTGTGTTATCCTAAGTCGGGTTTCATTTTAATAGGGGGTGCAAAATCTTCAGAATTTACACAGGAGACTACTGAAAAAAGGGTGTGTCACCCTGAGCAAAGCGAAGGGTCTTTCTATTAGTAAGGAGATGCTTCACTTCGCTCAACATGAGAAAATCGAGTTTTTTCCAGTGCACTCACATGATCATACATCTGGAGAAATTTGACTCCCTTATCCCCTCTAGGCCTAAAGAAATAATAGGAAGGAGAATTCGTATGAGAAACATATGGTGGGTTAAAACATCACGCATCATTGGCATTGTTTTCATGAGTCTGACAGCGCTCTTCACCCTGCTGGGAGGCGTAGGGACGACCTGCGTAGCTCTTAACCCGACAGGTTTTGGCGGGGCATTCTCCAGCATCGCACCGTTCAAATGGTTGTGGCTAATCTTTGTCTTGGTGGGCATCATTGCTGGGGTGCTGGGTGTGCGCGCTGTCGTCATGCTAATCAAAGAAAACAAGAATGCCTATCGCTGCACACTGATCGCCCTGTATCTTGGCACGGTCATCAACGCCATCCATCTGGTTGCCTCACGCCTCCTCCGCGGTGGATCCATGCCTGTGGATCTGGTGTTGTCTGTGAACTTGCTGACCTTGATCATTTTCATGATCTTTCGCCTCCCTGGTATTTGGAATGGAATAAAATTTATGAAACCGGAGGGCGAGGATAAGACAGGCAGGCAAGCCGCGTCCATCGCATTTGCTACTTGCGGTTTACTCTCTCTGACCATTCAGTTCATGATGGCACCCACCCACACTTTCAATGATGTAAACTATGCAGATGTTTGGCACACCACATTAACCGCCCTTGGGACGGGATTGCTGCTCGCAGCAATTGTCAACTTATTCATCCAAAAATCCACGCCCTTAGACCAGCCATTGCAGGAAATAACCATCTAAATATATTCCGGCAAGGTCGCCTTCCTTATTATCGAGTAATCGGATAAAATTTGGTTCAAAGGAGAGAAACCATGATATCAAAAACTATGCAGAAAGCTTTCAACTAGCAGATCATGAACGAATTTTACTCCGCTTACCTATACCTTTCGATGGCAGCCTATTTTGATGGACAAAACCTGCCCGGGTTCGGTCACTGGTTGCGTCTTCAATTCCAGGAAGAACAAGCGCATGCGCTCAAGCTATACGATCATGTCCTTGAGCGAGGTGGGCACATTGAGCTCCAGACCATCCAGAAACCTCCCTCTAAGTGGGCATCAAACCAGGAAGCATTCCAGCAGGTGCTGGAACATGAGCAAAATGTGACTGACCTGATCCACAAACTCTACGAAACTGCCCTGGTTGAAAAGGATTACCCCGCTCAAGTGATGCTTCAATGGTTCATCAACGAGCAGGTCGAGGAGGAGAAGAACGCCACGGCGATTGTAGAACAGTTGAAGCTGATCGAGGCGCGCTACAGCCGTGCTGATGCTCGATTACCAGCTCGGAAAACGAGGGGACGAAGATTGAAGTGTCCGGGGTGCTTTACCGAATATACACAAACTCCCTGCCAAACGGCGGGGAGTTACTTTACTTTGACGGTAAATGAGAGCATAATTGAATGCACACTTACCTTGTCATGAGAGATGTATATATATTAGGAGGTTCTCTTATGCCCGGAATAAAATACGAGATTATGCAACAGATCGGCACGCTGTCAAAATCTGCATCCGGCTGGTCCAAGCAATTGAACCTTGTCCATTGGAACGACCGAGATCCGAAATATGATATCCGCGATTGGTCACCCGATGGTGAGAAGATGGGTAAAGGTATCACACTGACAATAGATGAGTTGAAAGCATTGAAAGAGCTGCTCGGAGATATCGGATTATGACCTATATTAACCGGTCGTTCAACTATAAATAACCGCCTTCGCAAGGATAGTCTTCTGGTACACCGGCGGGTAAAGCCTGGCAGTCTCCCCGATGTCATCGTCACCGCAATCGCTAGGTGGCAGGAGTATTACCTGTAGAAAAATCGCAAAGGGCTTGACGCCTGGTCCTTGATCCTTGATACCGGATTCATCTTACTTAATCCCTGATACTTGATATATGGCACCTGGAACATGACACCATTCCTTTCCGTTTTACTATCCCTCCTTCCCATCCTCCTCATCCTTGCCCTATTGCTCTGGAGAAGACTGGCAGCCGATATGGCTGGCGTATTTGGCTGGGTCGTTACTTTGATGGTTGCCTGGCTTTTCTATCACACTCCGCTCACGATTGTGCTGAAATCCAGTCTTGCTGGTGTCGTTGCTTCATTTCCCATCACGCTCATGGTTGCGGCATCACTTCTTCAAATCTTCATCATGGGTGAGACTGGTGCACTGGCTCGTATTGTAGTATTTATAAAAACCATAGCCCCCACCGATAAAATTGTGCAGATCATGATCGTCAACATTGGCTTCGGCACACTGTTGGCTGCCCTGGGTGCAACACCTGTTTCCATTCTGCCTCCGATTATGCTTGCACTTGGTTACCCGTCCTTTGTCGCCATCGCCCTGCCTGCCATTGGTTACGATGCCCTTTGCACTTATGCCCTGCTTGGTGTGCCGGTGGTTGTCTTTGCGGGTCTGGTCAGCATGCCGGTCAGCGAGGTCGGAGGCTTCTTTGCCCGCTTTATGCCTGTTATCAGCACCTGCATCGCTTTGGGAATGCTGTGGATTGTCGGTCGCTGCAAGTTGCTCGGACGTGGACTCATCCCCGCTCTCCTGTCCGGGCTTACAGCCGGCTTCATCGCCATCGGCATGAACGCTCTCGGACTCGTAACTTTAACCGGTGTGGCTGCTGGTCTTGGGGTGGTCGTTGTAATGTTCTTATATTTGGTGGCTATACGAAAACCGTTTTTGGATCGCAGTATCCTTACCGAGGCTGATCGCGCCGATGAGGCACACCTGTCGCTCTGGAAAGCGCTCTCTCCCTGGATCATTTTGACCCTTTTTGCTTTGCTGGTTAACCTGCCTTCCCTGCCCTTCTACGAATTGACCTTTAGAACTTGGGCGATGCCTATTGCCATCATTCCCGACGCGCCTGAGAAAGTACGCTTTTTCTGGCAGGCATACTTTTGGATTTTAGTCTCAACCGCCCTCGCCCTACCCCTCTTGAAGCCAACGCGCAAGCAACTGGGTGACTCACTCAAAAAGTGGATCAAGCGCGCCCCGCGTCCCATGCTGGCCTCGGCAGTCTTCTTTGCCATTGCCTATCTCTACAACCATTCTGGCAAGGGTCTCGACTGGCACCTGGCAGATACTAACCAGAACATGATCGCCATTCTGGCCAATGTCTCGGCGTCTACATTCGGCAGGTTATATCCTTTGGTTGCACCCTATCTTGGCACGTTGGCTGGATTCATCAGCGGCTCTGAGACCTCCGCCATTGCCATGTTGACTGCCCTTCACCTTTCCACCGCTCAAAAGATCGGTGCCTTTGGGTTGCTCATCGCAGCCGCAAGCGGGATCGGAGCCGGGTTGGCTTCTGTCATCTCACCTGCCAAGCTGCAGAATGCATCTGCAGCCATTGGCCACATTGGTGAAGAATCTTCTGTGTTGCGGGTCACATTTATCATCTCGCTGGTCATCACCGCTGTTTGCGCTGGGATGACATTGTTTTGGGCATTTTAATGGGGAGGAATTTTATCCTAAAACCCAAGATTCATCGAAATTAATGTCCAATTAATCTATATCGGATAATATCAACCATATTTCCCGTATATTCAACGAGAAAGAGTTCATGGAACCGCAACTTAAACACCTTGAAATTCCTTCATCTGAAATCACACCGGAAGGTCTTTTTCTCTCACGCCGGGATTGGTTGAAAGTGGCGGGGATCGTGAGTGCCGGCGCCTTGCTGGCGGCCTGCTCGCCAAAATTACGAAGGATAACCGAAACCGGTCCAACATCACGGAACCTGACGCCAAGCCCGGTACCGGAAAACGCACAGGTGTTGACCACAGATGAGCTGGGTGATTCCATTAATACGTTCGATGAGATTACTAATTACAACAACTATTATGAGTTCAGTACAGCAAAAAATGCTGTGTCCTCGCTCGTAAAGGATTTTAATACTATTCCTTGGACGGTGGAAGTTGGTGGTTTGGTGGAGAATCCGAAAACATGGTCCATCGAGGAATTACTTGAACTCGACCAGAAGGAACGCATCTACAGGCTGCGCTGTGTGGAGGCGTGGAGCATGGTCATCCCATGGACCGGTTTCCAATTGAGTGATTTGCTAATGAAAGCTTTGCCGCTGGGGAGTGCCAGATACGTGGAATTCACCACGCTATCGGATAAGAAACAAATGCCAGGTCAAGGAAATCCCCTCTACCCTTGGCCTTACACCGAAGGTCTGCGCCTCGATGAGGCGATGCAGCGTTTGACCATCCTTGCCACCGGGCTGTATGGTAAACCGCTCCCCAGCCAGGACGGCGCACCACTGCGGCTGGTTGTCCCTTGGAAATATGGCTTTAAGTCCATCAAGGCTATCGTCCGTATAAGGTTGACTGAAGAGCGACCACAAACCTTTTGGAATATCATCGCGCCGGACGAATATGGTTTCTATTCGAATGTCAATCCGAACGTGGATCACCCACGCTGGTCACAAAAAACCGAGCGGCGCATCGGTGAACTCGAGCGCCGTGATACGCTCATGTTCAATGGATATGAATCCGAGGTTTCTGCGCTGTACAAGGGAATGGATTTAAGCCAGGATTATTGATATCCTTGTGAAGAGATTCCCCTGGTTACGTATGTTCGTGCATTTGGCAGGAGCACTTCCGCTGGCTGCCATAGTTTTTTCTGCGCTGACCGGACGATTGGGCGTTAATCCGATCCAAGAAATCGAACAACAGCTGGGCCGGGCGGCATTATATTTCCTTGTTGCCTCGCTGGCAGTCACACCGGTTTACACCGTCACCGGCTGGCAAGCGCTCTTGCCGCGCCGCCGCGCCCTCGGCCTCTACTCCTTCTTCTATGCATGCTTGCATTTATTAACCTTTGCTGGCCTGGATTACAGCTTTAACATCCCCCAGATTCTCAACCTCCTGACCCAAAAAAGATATATCTTCGTGGGTAGCCTGGCATTCCTCCTGCTTCTGCTGTTGGCTGTAACCTCGTTCGATTACTTCATCCGCCGTATGCCTATGATTTGGAAGCGGTTGCACTGGATTGTTTATCCGACGGGAGTGCTCGCCATTATCCATTTCGCCTGGGCGCGCAAAGGGACGTTGATGCAATTGAGGGGAGATATTATCCAGCCATTCCTTTGGGGCATTCTTCTATTTACACTTCTTGTACTGCGCCTGCCCCCGTTGCGAAAAGCAATATTCCAACTGAGGCAGCGTATCTTGGTCCGCCGATCTACCCACCGCAGCCGCGAAACCAGTAAGGTTTAATAAACTCGTACTATGCCAGGAACGGGGACATAAAATTGACACCATATCTATTCTGCACTATTATCATTACTGGTGAATACAGTAATTTTCGCATTTGGAGGAGTATTGAATGATTTCCTGCCCAACGATATGCGTGGCAAGGAAATCCGCCTGTTTTCAGCCGAACATCAATCCATCAAACACCTTATAGAATCGTTGGGTGTGCCTCACGTGGAAGTGGGAACCATTCACGCAGACGGGGTTCCCCTTGGGATGAGTGACCGCCCCCATGATGGCGAACGCATCGAAGTCCAGCCCACGGCACCTGGCTGTCCAATCGAGCCATGCTTCCTGCTCGATTGTCACCTTGGGCGGTTGGCCGCTTACCTGCGTATGTCCGGCTTCGACTGCCTCTACGACAAAAATTATTACGACAATGAGATCGCTGCTATCCTCGCTGATGATCGGCGCATTCTGTTGACCCGCGACCGCCGTCTTCTGATGCGTAAGGTGGTGCAATACGGATACTGTCTGCGATCGCTTGAACCGCAGGAACAGTTGGTGGAGGTCATCCACCATTTCAAGCTTGAAGATATGATCGTTCCATTCCGTCGCTGCCTGCGCTGCAACCATCCGCTGGATAAGATACGAAAAGAAGAAGTACTGGATCGCCTCGAACCGCTGACCAGGCTCTACTTTGAGGAATTCCACCTATGCCCGGCTTGCAATCAGGTATACTGGAAAGGCTCGCATGTAACGAGAATGCAGAAATTGATCGAGTTTGCAGTGAGGTCGCTACCCGAATCCGCATAATCAGTATAATCTTAGGCAATGAAAGGATCCTATGAAAACACCCCCATCCTCCCCCATCTACCAAAACCCATCTGAATTGCTTTGCCAATTGATCCGCTTCGACACCACCAATCCGCCAGGCAACGAGCGCGAGTGCATTCTGTTCATCAATGAACTTCTGCATGAGGCTGGGATCAAGACAACACTTCTCGGCAAGGACTTCCACCGCCAAAACCTAGTCACTCGCATCAAGGGGGAAGGCAAGGTCCCGCCTCTCCTGCTCTACGGTCACGTGGATGTAGTCACCACCGAGAAACAACAATGGCAACAACCACCCTTTGCCGCCAACATCGTGGACGGCTTCATATGGGGGCGTGGCGCGCTGGATATGAAAAGTGGAGTGGCAATGATGTTGGCTGCATTCCTGAAAGCCAAAGCTGAAAAAACATCCCTGCCAGGAGACATTATCTTTTGTGCTGTTTCCGACGAGGAGGCTGGTGGAGACTTTGGCGCGAAATTCCTCGTCGATGAACACCCCAATCTATTCAAGGATGTGCGCTACGCTTTCGGCGAGTTCGGTGGTTTCAACATGACCATGGTTGGTAAACGAGTCTACCCGATCATGATTGCAGAAAAGCAGATTTGCTGGATGAAAGCGACCTTCCACGGGCAGGGCGGGCATGGCTCAATGCCTGTGCGTGGCCAGGCAATGGCTAAGCTGGCCCAGGCGCTTCGGCTGTTGGACAAAAAGCGGATGCCCTTTCATGTCACACCCGCAGTTCAACTGATGATGGAATCCATCAGCCAGGCAGTTGGTGGTGTTGGTGGAATTTTACTGCGGAAGGTGCTTAATCCGCTCTTCGGGGATCGCATCCTCGCCTCTTTGGGCGAACGCGGCAGCTTATTTATCCCACTGTTGCATAATACGGTCAGCCCAACCATTTTACATGCCAGCGATAAGGTAAATGTCATCCCCGCGGAGGTCTCTCTCGAGTTGGACGGACGTTTGTTGCCCGGGTTCACGCCGGAAACGATGTTGGCAGAGGTGCGTGCTATCCTTGGCCATGATCTTGACCTCGAAGTGCTCCGTGCTGACCCGGGGCCGGCTGCACCGAATATGGGTCTCTTCGACACCCTTGGCAATGTCCTTCACGAACTTGATCCCGAAGGAGTCGCTGTGCCAATGGTGATGAGTGGCGTAACCGATGCCCGCTTCTTCTCCCGCCTGGGTATCCAGACTTACGGTTTCACCCCGCTCAAGCTGCCCGATGACTTCAACTTTATCCATACCATCCACGCCGCTGATGAGCGTGTACCGGTAAATGCGATAGAATTTGGTACGCAGGCTATCTTCAAAGCGATGCAGAGGTTCTAGCTTATGAACCTAGTTATTAAAAATGGCACCATCGTCACCTCTTCCGATACCTACCCGGCCGATATTGGCATCCAGGGTGAGCGTATTGCCCTGATCGGTCATAACCTATCCGGCGACGAGACCATTGATGCTAGTGGCCTGCTGGTCATGCCTGGCGGTATTGACCCGCACACGCACATGGAGCTCGCTTTCATGGGCACCGTTTCCGCCGACGATTTCAGCACAGGCACCATTGCCGCAGTCTGTGGCGGCACTACCACCATTATTGACTTCGCCAATCAAAAGCAAGGACAGACATTGCGTCAGGTGTTGGATATCTGGCTTGAAAAAGCGGACGGTAAAGCCTGCATTGACTATAGCTTTCACATCGCTATCTGCACCATGGACGAAGACCGCATCACCGAGATGGACGAGATGGTGGCATTGGGCATTCCGTCATTCAAGCTCTTCATGGCTTACAAAGGCGGCTACATGGTGGATGACGAGGCCATCTTCCGCTCCATGCTGCGCGCCCGTGAGTTGGGTGGTATCATCCTCATCCATGCCGAGAATGGCGATATACTAAATTATTTGACGAAAAAACACGTCGCTGAGGGTCGCAAGGAACCCATCTGGCACGCCCGCAGCCATCCTCTCGAAGCCGAAGCGGAAGCCACCCATCGCGCGGTCGTCCTCGCCAGCATGACCGGTGCACCGCTCTACATCGTCCATATGACCTCCGCCGATTCGGTTGCTGCGCTCCGGGCTGGTCGTGCTCGCGGTTTCGAAGTCTATGGTGAAACCTGCCCCCAGTATCTGATGTTCACAATGGACAAATACGAGGAGCCTAACTTTGAGGGTGCAAAATACGTCATGTCCCCTCCACTTCGAGCAAAAGGGAACCCAGAAGCCCTCTGGCAGGGATTGGCGAATGGTGACCTCCAAACCGTCGGTACGGATCACTGTCCATTCAACTTTTTCGGTCAGAAGGAAATGGGCCGAAATGACTTTTCCAGGATCCCCAATGGGATGCCCGGTGTGGAGACGCGCCTTCCGCTACTCTACCATTTCGGTGTCAACGCGGGTTGTTTTTCTGTCAACCGTTTCGTGGAGCTGGTTTCCACTGGACCGGCGCGCATCTTCGGCCTCCTGCCGCATAAGGGAACGATCTGCGTCGGTGCGGACGCGGACCTGATCCTGTGGGATCCAAACAAGGAACGCCGCCTGAGTAAAGAGAATCTGCACTCGAACCTGGATCACAGCCCCTACGAAGACATCACGGTCAAGGGTTATCCCAGGCTGGTCATGCAGCGCGGCCGCGTCCTCGTCTGCAACGACCAGTTCATCGGTGAACCCGGTGCAGGCCAGTTTCTCAAGCGCAATCCATTCCAATAAACACGAAAGACACTTGGGTCACTAAGGAAAACCCTTTACAAAACCTTTCCTGACCTTCGTGTCCTTCTTACCTATTGTGTTTGAAAAGGAGAATCCTATGCCCACCCCCTCTGCTCAACAAGCCCTCGATATCCTGCGTAAAGGCAGCGAAACCTTCCAATGGTACGTTATCCCGCTGCTGGCCTTCATCTTCTACGTTTACACTGTGGAAGCCGAAAAGCGTTACTGGAATCTGTTCCTGGCTGGCCTCGCATTTTGGGGC